>Ga0315334_10000487_pt1 | contig 24256 bp, 20 predicted proteins | sample M150034915metaG_FD_205555 | JGI IMG/M metagenome (GOLD analysis project Ga0315334, IMG submission 205555) | Ammonia-oxidizing marine archaeal communities from Monterey Bay, California, United States - M1 500m 34915 | ecosystem: Environmental > Aquatic > Marine > Intertidal zone | place: USA... | reverse complement strand
AAGAAACCATTGAGTGTCATGAGATCATCGAGCCGATGATCCCGAGGCAAGTCATCCGGAAAGACAACAGGGGATTCAGCGTGAACCACACCCATCGCAATTACGATGCAGAAACCAACGATGTAACGCATACGAGCTACTCCCCATGATTCTAAATCACTGAATGATTGGGAATGTTCACATCATTCCAATCCATTTACCAACTCGTCCAAGCCCTTCAGGTTCTGCATCAACGCCAGCTTGGAATCAGTGTCGCTCCGATGATCGAGGATACCAACAGGTCCTTGATAACCCTGGCGTAGTATTTCCATCACCATGTCACGTTCATGAACACCTTGGCCAATCGGCAAGATCTTGTTCTGGTTGCCGCCCACCGTGGCAGGGTCTGCCATGCCATTCAGATTCAAGCAAAGCAGATACGGTTTGATTGCAGCAAACGCTGCTGGAAAGCGAGCGATATGTTCATGCCCATGGTGCAAATTATAAACAATACCGACATGATCCGCGTTGTGACGTTCGTGCAGATACTTGCAGACGGCCGCCAGATTTTCAGGTTCACCCCCCCAGCCACCGTGATTGTATAACCCAAGAGGCAGTCCCAAACGCGCTGTTTTCTCAACCATGGGGCGGATTGCCTCCGCCGCTGCCTTTACCTTCTCAGCCTCCGGTTTGTCCCCGACCCCGGGCAACATCACCCAGATCTGGGGCCGAATACCGTGCTTGGCAATCAACGGCTCGAGCGAGTCGTGCCAACTCCAGAACGCAAAGAATTCGATGCCATGCTTTTTGTATTGCTCGATTTCCGCCTCGAACGTCGGAACGTGTTCAGCTCGCCAATCGTACGCAACACGTTTCATGCCGATCTCGGTGACCATTTCAGCCCGCTGAGATGGACTTCGTTTACGGGCATCGAATGGAACGATGCACCACGCCACCAGTCGCTCGCGATCAAAGATCTTCGTTGCATCTGAATCCTTGGCCCACACTTGCTTGGTGATCACCGGACTCAACAGAAACATCCCCAGCAGTAACCAACTAATCGCCACAGGTATCCGTGATTTGTCCACAATAAATTCCTCTCGTTTGAATTACTTCACAGCCACGATGTAACAAATCCAACTCGCATCACTGGGGGCTTCTTCTTGACACTCCCAGGAACTGAATTCGTCGTCGTCCACATCTTCGTTTTCGTTTTCCCAGTAGATGTGACTTTCTCGAAATCCAGCTTCGGCAAGCATTTCACGCACCTCAGGAATGGTCCAGAAACGCCAATGGTATTCAAAGGCCCGTTTCATTTTACTGCCATCAGGAAACTTGAAGCTGATTGCGAAACTGGCGTCTGCGGTGATGGGGTTAAAGCTCACTTGTTCCCAGTGGTACTTGAACCCCTTCTTGCCTTTTACGATTGTGCGTTTGTCTACCAGTCCTTCCTCGTAGCATTCTCCGCCCCCCATCATGTCCATCACCATGACGCCCTGAGCTTTAAGATTGCCGCGTGCGCTTTTGAAGTACTCGACAACCTCTTGCCGGGTCTTGAAGATCCAAAAGGAAAAATTCTGGGCAGCCAAAACGTCAAAGGTCGGTCGATTCCGCTTTCGTACATCCTGCTCAATGAGTCGAACCCGCTGCTGTTGAACTGTTGTCAACTTCGCCAAATTGTGGTCACGTCCCCATTGCAGTGTCTCGGAACACAAATCGACGCCGAGGGCCGTTCGCTTCGCTTTTGATTTGACCCACTCACAGCAAACCGCAAAGGTACCGCAGAAGTCCTCACGCAGAGACAACGGAGTGGATTTGTAGGCATCTCGATAGGCCTGCTCGAAAAACACAACTTCGTGGTCAGGCGTTTGCACGGATTTTTGATAACAGTCAAACCGATCAGCGATCGTCGCCGTGCGTGACTTGTCTGTCTTGACCTTTTTTGATTTCGTTTTGGACATCGCGTATTGCTAATCTTATAGGGTTGAATGTCTGGCCGGTGTATCACCACACAGGTTGCTGGCCAAGCATCCGGAACATGAACGCTGTGCCGGGAGGATCTGAACAGCTAATTCAGGCCATGGAATGTCCAACGGCACGCTGAGACTGCCAGCACCTTCAATCCATCCGGCCCAACAGCGTAACACCTCGGCATGAAGGATTCGAGAAGCAAGACACTAGATTCTGTTGCCTGAATCGCTTCCAGTGTTTTCGTGGGTAATTTGTCGACAAATCCAGCCTCTAGTCGATCCGCGGTTTTGCGAACCAACAGCCCAACAACCCACCAGCCAGCAAACCACACAAATGCCCATCCCACGAAACGTCCGATCGCAATTTTGGAATGATTCCGGTAAGCATGGTTCCGCCATACATCAACACCACCAGGATCGCGATCGCAATTGGGATCAGTCGCCGCTCCCTGATCCCCACCACAATCAGGAACGAACTGAGACCAAAAACCAGTCCGCTGGCTCCAATATGCAATGCCGAACGGCCAAAGATCCAAAGCATGATGCCGCCCAGCACCACAAGGGAACCCGCAATCAACCAACCGTCACTGCGGGAACTTATCAGAAGAAACAGGAGTACAATCAGCGGAATGGTATTTCCAACCAAATGCGCGAGGTTGGCGTGCAAAAAGGGCATCAGAGGGATGCCAACGATTCCGCTGAATGACCTTGGGTTCAGGCCCCACTGATTCACATCGATGGGCAAGACCTCGTTGACCAGAAACACCAGCCACATGGCTGCAATCACCAGCACGATCCCGTAATATTCTTTTCTCATGAAACTGACTCGGCAATAGAATTCCACCCTATCATGATGAATGTTGGACGTCGGTGTAAACTAGTTTATCGACAGTCGAGTTTGCCTGTCGCTCGGTAAATCGCTGTCGCTTTCACCACAACGTTTGACAAGAGACAGGACGCGGGAATCCCTCCATTTGTGCAAAAGTAGATCATTGATGCATTCAAGTCTCGGCCAGAGCCTGAAACTGACCACACGACGACAACTGTTTCAGACCTGTGGCATCGGACTCGGTAAAGCAGCTCTTGCATCGATGATCGCCCAGGAACTGGGATCCACACCACTGCAAGCCGCAGACAGGGAACCTCGCGGATACCACCATCAACCACGTATCAAACGTGTGATTTATCTGTTCATGGCGGGTGCCCCCAGCCAGTTGGATCTGTTTGATCACAAGCCCAAACTGACGGAACTTGAGGGCAAACCGATTCCCCCGTCTGTCATCGCAGGACAACGCTACGCTTTCATTCAGCCCAATGCTGCTGTCCTTGCTCCGCGTTTCAAGTTTGCCAGACATGGTGAATCAGGCGCTGAGTTCTCTGAAATCATGCCCCATCTCGCAACCGTTGCGGATGATCTGGCCATCATCAAGACCGTTCACACGGATCAGTTCAACCACTCACCGGCGCAACTTTTTGTGAATACCGGCAGTCCAATCCCTGGCCGACCGGCCATGGGATCATGGTTGAGTTACGGAATTGGCAGTGATGCAGTCGACCTACCCGGATTTGTCGTTCTCAAGAGCGGAGGCAACCTGTCGGGAGGCGCTGCAATGTGGAGCTCAGGATTTCTTTCGGGTGAACACCAAGGTGTCCCTTTTCGCACCACTGGTGACCCGATTCTTAACGTGGCAAATCCACACGGCATCGACCAGCAAACACAGAGAGATACCATTGACCTGATCGGAAAACTGAATCGACAGCAACTCGAAAAGACTGGTCCAAGTGACATCGCTACCCGCATTGAAAGCTACGAGATGGCGTATCGGATGCAGACACGAGCACCCGAGTTGATGGATTTTGGAGCAGAGAACTCAGCAACGCTAGATCTTTACGGAACCACCGAGAACGATTCGGGTTCATTTGCAAAAAACTGCCTGCTGGCGAGAAGGCTGGCTGAACGTGGCGTGCGCTTCATTCAGCTCTACCATTCAGGCTGGGACCATCACAGTAATGTAGAGAATGGGTTAATAAAACAGTGCAAACAGACAGACCAAGCCTGTGCAGCTCTGATCCTCGATCTGAAACAAAGAGGCATGTTGGACGAGACGCTGGTCGTATGGGGCGGCGAGTTCGGACGAACGCCCATGGTTGAAGCAAGTGTAGCCCTGGGACGCCAACTGGGCCGCGACCACCACCCACAGGCATTCTCCATGTGGATGGCTGGAGGTGGGATTCGCAGCGGGCAGACGCTCGGAAAGACCGATGAACTCGGCTTCCGACCCATCGAAAATCCAGTTCATGTGCATGACATCCAAGCCACAATCCTGCATCAACTGGGCATCGATCATGAACGCCTGGTATTCACTTACGCAGGTCGGCCTTTTCGATTGACCGACGTCCATGGGCGCGTTCTCAAGAGTCTGGTTGGTTGATCGCCACTCATCCAACCGCAGCCACCGTCCGTCTGCGCTAGAGCCACACTCGCAAAAAATTCCCGAGCTAACGCTGCTAACCCGACTCGGAGACCCGGCGGTTTGCGGCTATGATTTTGAGCATGAGCCAAGCACCACACATCCCGCTGGTTGATCGATTTGGGCGCATCCACACCAGTTTGCGGTTCAGCGTTACTGACCGTTGCAATATTCGCTGCTACTACTGCATGCCCGAGACGGGTGCCCAGTTCGTACCCAAGGACAGAATCCTGTCCTTTGAAGAGATGCACAGGTTGGCCTGCTTGCTGGTTCAACAGGGTGCAATTCGTGATATTCGCATCACCGGTGGCGAACCTCTGGTGCGCCAGCAGATTCCTCGTTTGATTGAGATGCTGGCAGGCATTGAGGAACTCGAGGATCTTTCCCTCACCACCAATGGTATCCTGCTTGCAGATCAGGCCCAAGCACTACGACAAGCCGGTTTAAAGAGACTCAACATCAGTCTCGACACGTTGGACGATACCATCTTTCGAAAAATTACCCGACGCGATGGTCTCGAAAAGACCCTTGAGGGTATCGATGCCGCTATTGAATGTGGATTTGACTCCATCAAGCTCAATACGCTTGCGATCAAAGGAGTTACTGAACCTGAGGTAGCGAACTTGGTCCGGTATGCATTGGATCGAAATGTCATGCTTCGATTCATTGAATTCATGCCGCTGGACAGTGACCGAGCTTGGAATCATGAACGAGTGCTGTCTGGCGACCAACTGTTGTCGATTCTTCGGCAAACATTTGGCGCGCTTGAAGAGATTTCGCGACCAGACCCTTCACAACCGGCCGAGGAGTTCCAAATTGGCGAGGGACGCATTGGAATCATCCGTTCCATCACAGCTCCCTTCTGCGATGCCTGCAACCGAATCCGAATCACTGCTGATGGTGCGGTCCGAAACTGCCTTTTCGCACAGACAGAGACACCGATCCGCGTCTTAATGCGGGAAGGAGCCTCAGACGATGAACTGTTGGCCGCAATCAGAGGCTGCTTGGCTGAAAAGTCAGAAGCTCACGGAATCAACGAACAGGGCTTTCAACCACCTGATCGACCGATGTATGCCATCGGTGGGTAGCTTGCCCTGCAGGGAACCGATGGAATGGCTATCAGCCATCCCATGTTATGGTTTCATCAGCCACCAGACGCGGTGCAACAGAAGATTTGAATCGACCTCTGCTTCGTTCATAGCCTCGATCAATTCAACGACGTGCGGTGGTACCTCATTCTGACCCGCAAGGTAGCCAAGATGTTCTATTTGGTTGTTGAGGTCATCGAGCAACTTAAGCCATTGCACGGGCAACGCTTCGGCTTTGGCTGGAAAATCAGCCGACAACGAGTTGCCATTCTTTCTGCCTTTGACCGATTTGCTGTTTTCGCCGAACTGCCCCAGCGATTCTTTACCAGTCATGTCGATTTTTGCGCCAATGGAACGCATCACCTGATCAGCACGCTGTGCTGCTGGCAGGGCCACCCGCGCCGGCAACACGGCGGCAAATGCATCAACCGCATGCATGGCTGCTTTCGTTTCAGCCTGATTTGATGCCCAAACATTTTCTGGCAACAACGACTCAGGAACAGCACGGCGGGTCGCTGGCGAAGCAATCACCAACGCCAGTGTCCGTGACACGTTGAACCTTGAATCGATCAGATCCTCTGTCAGCTGTTCTTCCAGACGTTGCAATGCCTCGTTGTGCGGAGCGGTGATCGGATCAACCACTCGGCCATGTAGCGGTTGCCCATGTACCAATTGCCACAACGAATTAACAACTCCTCGGGCCAACTCGGAAGATCCAAGCAAACCCTCTGACCACTGTTTGATCTGCTTGTACCCGTCAGCATCAGGACTCTTCATCCAGCTCGATGGCAAAATTGGATCAGCGACGCGCTGACGTCCATCTGGCAACTCGTAGAAGACTTGCTTCGCCGTGCTGCTGGAAGTATCAATTTTGAAATTCCCTTCGGCATCTCTTTCCACTCCGCGTTTCAGAAATGCTGAAAAACTCCAGTAGTCGTTCTGTAAGCCATTGCCTGCGATGTATGCATCGTGACAGCGAGTGCATCGCAGATCAACACTCATGGTCAACGACGCCAAACGTCTTGCCATCCCGTGCTCACCGCTGGCAGACCGCGGTCCTGACGACAAAGCGGCATAGAATGCGGATGAGTTCTTGCTCTTCCCACTGAGCCAACCGGCAAGTGTGGTATCAAAGCTACTTCCTGTCTGGAAACAAGTTGCTAGTTCTTGGACCAGATTCTCTCGCAACCCGGCATCAATTCGGTCACTTCCCCGATCAGTGATCAGCTCCAACCAACGTTTCGCAACGGCCTCAGCATTCACGCTCTGAGCAAGTTCAGCTTGCAGTTCCTCTGCATTGGCGACTGCCTGAGTGGGCACCTCGGTACCGAGAATCGCAGAGAGTCTCGCAGCAGTCTCCTCAGATGCTGCCTCAGTCGTGGGCTGAATTCCAACCGCATCCCAGTAGCCTTGCATTTCGGCATCGATCTGCGCAGAAACGAGCGCCAACTCAGTAAGATCAACCGACTCTTGAATCCTGCCACCGCCACTCTCGTTAACGTCGACCTTGGTCTCTTCGGACTTTGGTGTTTGCACCATCATCTGAACGCCTCGCAGAGGCTTTGGTTTTGAGTTCGTCCCCTTGACCTGTTGCTCTTTCGACTTCTTTGTCGTCGCATCCCCAGAGTTGGTAGTTTCTGTTCCGGCGATTGTGTCGGCGTTGCTATTGTCAGCGAGCGTGGACATCCCGTCGCTCAAATTGCGATCTGGCTGCAGCGCGACGACCGCTGCAAAGATGGCTGCCAACGAACCGACGGCAAAAATCGCTGCCGAGATTTGCATTGCCCGTTTACGTTTTCCCCGTGCTTGCCGCCTTTGCCTGGCTGGTCGCGTAACGTTCTCAGTCTCCACTGGCGGATTGTATAATCGCGTCAGTATCTCGCAGGACAGATCAGGCGGTCTGGTACCGCTCATTGCTTCCTGTAGCACAACGTCAAACGCCCGTTCTTCGTCAGTTGTGAAATCGTTTTTACTCATGGTCATTCCGCCAAAATTTTTTCTTCTACGCATTGACGTAGTTGCTGCTTGGCTCGCTGCATCAGATTCCGAGCTCCGTGATCCGTGATACTCAATGCTTCACCGATTTCGACTCGGCTTGCCTGTTCTGTGAACCGCATTCTCAGTGCTATCTGTGCCCGCTCAGTCAAGGCAGCAAGGCAATTTTTCAGTGCTTCGACCGCCGTGTCACCGGACAAATCCTTGCCGGCCCATCGATCCCATATTTCGTCCAGTAACCCCGGTTCGCACAGTGTCTGCACCTTCCGCTGTTTGCGGTGCAAGGACACCAGCAAGTTATACGCAGTCCGTCGCAGATAGCTGGATGTTGCGGCGGCGCTGTGCTGCACAAAATTGTCCCGCCGCAGCACTCGCAGGAATGTTTCCTGCGTCAAATCGTCGGCTGTCGACGAATCGCACCCCAACATTCTCAAATAACGCCAAACGCCGCTTTGGTGTCGCGCAATCAACTCCTCTGGCCCCAATTCGACCGCGGCATCAAACGCACTTACGTCTTGATGCCCCGGCGTAATCGAATCCAAGTCTGCATTCGAAGGTTGACTTTGTGAACTCTGCGGCAAGGCCACCTGTACTACCCCACCAATTCGCTAATGATCTTTCCACCACCAGCTATCTTCATGGGGCGACCATTCTTACTTGTAAAGGTCTTCTCGGTTGAAATACCAAGTCCTTTACAAACAGTGGTCATCAGGTCTTCACTGCTGAATGGCTCACTCTCGACGGCGCTCCCATCGGTGCTGGTTTCGCCAACAGCGACCCCACCTTTGATGTCACCGCCACCAACCACACAGGACCAGGCACGAGCGAAGTGGTCACGACCTGCGTTCTGGTTGATACGAGGTGTACGGCCGAACTCGCCCATCCAGATCACAACTGTATCTTTCAGCAATTCCCGCTGGTTGAGATCTTCCACCAGTGCGCTCATGGCACGGTCCAATTGTGGCAATTTCGTGTCCTTGAACAGAGTGTGAATACCGTTGTGGTTATCCCATCCACCAAGATCAACCTCAACGAATGGCACACCAGCTTCGACCAGACGTCGAGCCAACAAACAGCCCTGACCGAAGCGGTCAGTACCGTAACGCTCTTTGACTTCTTCTGGCTCCTTCTCGACTTTGAACGCGTCCATCTGGTCGCTGGTCATCAGATCAAAGGTCTTCTTGAGTACCTTGGCATGCTCGCTGGCTGGAAGGTCACGAGTACGCTGCGAGAATCCAGTTTCAATCGTATCCAACGCTGCCATCCGCTGCAGCAGTCGGTTGTCCTCAAGGTTCATCTTCAGGTTGCGAATTTGGCCATTGCTGGTCACCGAGAAAGGTGACCAAGCCATTCCCAAGAAACCAGGACCGGCACTTGCACCACCGACTGAAACAAAAGGTGGAATCTCGAGTTCCGGACGCTGATTCATCACTTCGTGAGCAATGACCGATCCATAACTTGGATGTTCGATATTCGGGTTCGGCACATATCCGGTGTGCATGTAATAACGGCCGCGATTGTGATCCGCCTCACGGGTCGACATGCTCCGAACAACTGACAGATGCTCCATCTGCTGAGCAACCATCGGCATGTGCTCACAAATTTGCAGGTCGCCAGTAGTCGAAATCGGTTTGAATGGGCCACCGGTAGGAGCTCCCGGCTTGAGATCCCAAATGTCGATCGTGGCTGGTCCGCCACCCATCCACAGAAGGATTGCCGACTTGCGATTTTTGCGCATCTCGTCGGCGTTGGCCTGAATCGCACCACCCATGGTCATGGACGCTGTAGCGACGGCCGATGAACCAGCCAGATGTTGCATGAAATGCCGCCGTGACATCCCGCTCGGTGTTTGCCAATTATTGATCATTTGAAGAAGCCTTCGAGGAAGAGAGTTGTCTTGTTGGTTGATAAAAGTTCGTTGAAAATAAAACCGTTTCGCAACAACTAGTGCTGCATGATGAATTCGTTGCTATTCAGAATCGCCCACCACATATCCTGCAGCATCTCTTTTTCATTGCCCTTACGAGCAAACAACAGTTTGTTCGCGATGGTCATCTCATTCCGGCTTGGCCGTCGGGCCAATCCGGTAATGAACAAGTCATTGACACGATCACGTGGCGATTTACCAGTCTTAGTGAGTCGATCAATGAAGCCGCCGTTGGCCGTGCTGATCGCCTTCTTGGTCAAATCCCCATTGAACAACATCAGGGCCTGCGGAATGGAACCATTGAACGTCGTTGCTTCGTCACCCTCATCCGTTCCAAAAGCAACCACGAACTGCTGCAACCATCGATTGCGTTCCCGCTCCTGCTCTTCGTAACTGCCCTGCGAGGATGCGTCAGTCACAATCACGAGAGACTGGTACAGTTGCTCCGCACTCATCTGCCGAAGGTAGAAGCGTGAGAACTTTGGCATCTCGCCGATCGACGGGTCATCAATTTCGTTATTGGATCCCAGTACTGAAGCGAGGTTGTAGGACCGACTCAGGGTAATCCAGGTGATCAACTGCTTGAGGTCGTAACTGCTTTTTCGAAACTCTGCGGCCAACTTGCTGAGTAATTCTGGATGCGATGCAGGGTTATGGGGACCGAGATCATCCACAGGTTTTGTAAATCCAAATCCGAGGAACATCGACCACATGCGATTGACAGCCATCTTGTCGAGGTTCTCACTCCCCAACATCATCCGACCGAGTTCCTCTCGGCGATTGACATCGCTGACGTAACCGCTGACCTCGATGGACTTGCCGTCGGTGAATACCGGGTAAGCAACCCGAGTCAGACCGTTTCTCAATTCGTAGAAAACCAGTGCATCGCTGGGGTCGCTGGCTTCACCGGCAAAGTCCTGATCGATCAGTTCCGCATGGTCAATATCCCGCGTACCCTCAACAAAGCGTCGCAGTGACCGCGACTGACGGAAGAACGAATTGAACTCCCAGAACATCTGCTGCTTCCACTGATTGAATGGGTGGTTGTGGCACTGGGTGCACTGAACCTGCTGACCAAGGAAGAGTCGCGATGTGCTACTGGTTGCCAGCACACCCTTTTCCTCATTCACCTTGTCGATGAGGTAATTGACAGCTCCATTGAAGTTTTCCGTGCCGGGCTTGGTTGAACCGGATGCTGTCACAAGCTCATAGACCATGCGGTCGTAAGGCTTGTTGCGGGCAAAAGAATCACGCAGGTACTTCTGCATGCCCACACGACTGATCATGGATCTACGATCATTGCCACCCGACTGCCCGATCAGCATGTTGGTCCAAACCGTCGACCAATGACTTGCATACTCTTCGGTGTATTGATCGTCATGAAGCAGTTGGTCAACGAGGTTGGCCCGCTTGTCTTTATCTTTGACGTCAAGAAATTCCTGCAGCTCCTTGTTGGTCGGCACTCGTCCGATGACATCAAGAAAGACTCGGCGGCACCAAGTCGAATCATCCACCTCAGGTGCAGGCCGGATCTCGAAATCCCGCCAACCTTGCTCAATGATTTCATTGATCATGTTCACTTGGGTTGGAACCGCTGCGTCAGCAGCCCTGGATGCCTGAAGAGGCAGCAGAGATCCCAGTATCAGCAAGACGGGGAGGAGCAGTGAATATCGCTTCATCGTCGCTAGAATCCTTGGCGGAGTTTTTAAACGTCTGTAGGGAGAACGGATAACATCTGGGCATGTACCCACACCGTAGTTGAGATCAGAGCCTATTCTATTCGAGAACGAATGCCCCCTCAAACAGAGAACCGGTACAGATCCCAAGATAAAACTGCCCAAAATGCAGGCTTTCCCGGTAAGTCGGTCCAAATCGGGGTCTACCAGCAGGTGAACCTGCCTCGAGACAGCAAAACAGCCCTTTTTTCAAGAAAAGCGTTTCGTCAGCTCCGAATCACCTCGGCTTCGAAGCCGAAGCCTGACCTCTTGCTCGGGGCTCCGGCTATGCCTCGCCGACCTTCGAGGCTACCGATTCGATCAAATCCCAACTGCCATTATCGGTCTCGGCCTTCCAGAGGCCGGAAAGCTCCCCACCACTCAACAAACTCTGCACGACCCAGGCCATCGGGTCCGGGATCACAATGGCGATCACTTCTGAGCCACTTTTCCGTATGACCTTTCGGATGGCTTTGATAACCCGTACTTTCGCATCCCGAATCGATTCTCCGCCAGGCGGGCAAACATCCGAGGGTGAATCCTGACCCTGGCGGTAAACCTTGGGGTGATTCCGACGCACCTCATCGATGAGCTTTCCATGCCACAAACCGTGATCCACATTGCGGAAGGCATCGATGACCTTGATGCGAACCTCACGTCCCTCAGCAAGTTGCTGGGCGGTCTCGCGAGCGGATTCACAGGGGGCAGTGTAAATCGTTCCCACGGCAATTTCAGAAAGCTCCTCAGCCAAAGAACTGACCTGTTGACGGCCGCGTTCGCTCATTGGCATATCGAGGATGCCTTTGATACGGCCCTGATCATCAAAGTCTGTCGCCCCCGGTCGGATCAGCAACACGCGGGATGCTTGTGGTGTACGGACAATCATGACGGATCCTCCTGCTTCGGACCTGATGCAAGATTCTCTGATCCAGAATGGATCCCGGAGTTCAGGTCAGCAATCGAACGAGCGTAATCGTCCTGGCGGAAAATCGCTGAGCCAACAACAAACAAATCGCAGCCTGCGGCGCGAGCCGCGCCAATCGTGTTGACGTCGATCCCGCCGTCAATCTCGAGCAAAAGGTCAGGGTACTCCTGCCGAAGTGCCCTCAATTTGTCCAGAGCTATCGGATTGAATGATTGGCCGCCAAAGCCTGCCTCAACACTCATGACGAGCACCATGTCCACCAGCGAAACCACCTCACCCAAGGATGCCAGTGGCGTATCTGGGTTCAAAGCGATACCCACGCCGACACCCAGATCCCTTAATTTTCCTGCCGTTTCAACCGGGTCACGAACCGCTTCAACATGAAACGTCAGCATGTCAGCACCAGCATCCACCATCGGTTGTGCGTAAGCGAGCGGGTCACTGATCATCAAGTGCACATCCAGCGGCAAATCGGTATGCCGACGTAGCCCCTCTACAATCGGCATCCCGTAAGTCAGATTAGGCACGAACCGCCCATCCATGACATCAAGGTGCAATACGCCAACTCCGGCAGCCGACAACTTTGCGACTTCGCCTTTCAAATCGCCGAAGTCGCACAGCAGAAGACTGGGTAGCACCGCCGGAGCAGCAGATCGTATCGTTTGTATCGCGGCTGTCGCCATGCAGGTCTATCTCATTGAGTCTCGATATCTCTGAGGAAGCCGACGCGAGCAATGCTCGAGACCACCCCAGAACCAAATCGGGGCGACAGACTGGCCGCATTGGGTGATGGTTGTCAATCCTTCAAAATACAACACACACCCCTCCGAAGAGCTATTCCTCAGGTCAGTTTCTCATCAGGGGCGCTTTTTGAAGCAATGATTCCGCCGTGAAGGGCCGCAAATCTGCCATTAAATTTCGCATTTTTCCCCCGATCTCGCTCTGCAAAACCCCGGACAAAACCATATGCATCCACGACCGCCCATCTCTGGCAGAGAGAAACTAGAGATGCTGCTCTTTCAACCAGCGAAAAGCATCATCAATGCTTTGGTCTGCCTGCCGTGGCCGATAGCCAAGCTCTTCCTGTGCGCGGGTGCTGTCGTACCAGTGGAACTGCGCAGACATTTTTATCCCGGCACTGTTGAAATTTGGTTCGGCGGCAAACAAAGCGACCATGTCCCCAAACGCCCCTGCAACCCAGCTTTGCATCGGCCCGACTCGCATCAACGGAGCACGCTTGCAGAAACACCGCGCCATCTTGGTCCACAGTTGCATGTAAGTCATATTTTCGCCGGCGAGGATAAACTCTCGACCGCTCGGCAGGTCCTTTTCAATGCTGGCGATTGTGGCCGCTGCCACATCCCGCGCATCGCAAACGCTACACCCACCTGCAGGAGCAAGCACCTTCCAACCTTTACTCATCGCGATCAGCATCCGTCCGCTGCTCGGTTTCCAATCCCAAGGGCCAAGCATGAAACTAGGACACAGAATGACCGCCTGCAATCCCTGCTCAACACCACGTTTGACTTCTTCTACACCAACCCGCTTGCTAAGCACATAACTGCAAGCGATTTGACCGCCGGCATTATCTAGCCCCGTCGTTTCGTCGGCTGGCTTCTCTGGCGTCCCTACAGCCATTGTATTGACGGTTCCTACATGAATCAGTTTCTTGCGATGCCGCAGACAGGCATCAACCATGACTCGAGTACCATCACCGTTGACACGCATCGATTCTTCGAGTCGCTTCCAGCCAATATGAATCAAACCCGCTGCGTGAATCACCGCATCGCAATCTTGAACCACCGTTCCAATCAGTTTCTCATCCAGCAAATCACCCATTATGAACTCAGTGTCAATTCCCCGGAACACATCGGCATCTGGCTGTTGACGCAACAGTGTTACGGATTTACATCCTGCATCGGTCAACTGCCGCAGAATGGTATTGCCAAGCAACCCGGTTCCCCCGGTCACGAAGACTCTCATAGAGTTCCCTCGGGCTGAAAACGTGAAATGAGCTGGAAGGCAAATTTTAATTCGACAATCGGGGCAGTGAAGCAAGAGGCCAACGGATGATGATGGAATGCTTGCAATCCTGCTGTTACCATCCTAATGATCCGTACAGAAATACCCATCCAGAACCAACTGTAACGTGGTGCGGCCTAGTGACATCCTCACCCGTCGTCACAGCATCCATCCTTTCGGGAGAGTGACGGGACTGGCTGAACAACATTGACACTATGCAGTCTCGCCCGAGAGCGTCGAACGATTCCTGAGGAGAGTGACCCATCTCCGCACCCTTCATCGATGGCAGGGCGGTCCACTTATGCAAGCATTGGCGGATAAACGTTTTCACCTGCGTCGACGTGAGTCGCAATCCATCGCAATGCCGACTGAATGGACCCGGATTGGGAGTGGAAAATTCATCTTGCGCCGAAAGCTCCAATATCGCTAAACTCGCGTTGAGCAATCTATTCACGAATCAAATGCGGCGAGGATATGACCGTGACGACTGACGACTTCATCTTGGAGCAGGAGGAACGTTCACAGCGGCAGCAAACCAATCATCGCCGCAGTGAACGTTCCAGACGGCGTCAACTTATCCTGCTTGTGAGTTTTGCCTGCGGATTGTGTCTGGTGATCCTCGCGCCGAGCATGGTCAGCCACTCATCTATTGGGCGATCCTATTTGGTCGATTCCTTGGCAAGCCATGGATTGCAGGCCGATGTGAAATCGGTGCGAATCGGCTGGGTCACGCCGTTGCAAATCACCGATTTAAAGATCAACGGCAAAGCCGGCAGCCAACTAGCCATTAAGCAGCTTGATCTCAACTTGACTGTCAGCGATCTGCTGGCCGGACCAGACGATCTTGGTCAGATCAATCTTCGTGGTGTGGCAGTCGCCTGTTCGATGAGCGATGGAGAGTGCAGTCTGGAAAAAGACTTTGAAACATTTCTGACATCGAATTCAGAAGGATCTGCCACGTTGGCGAAGGTGCAACTTCAGGACGTTTCGATTTCAATCACCGAAAGTTCAACTGGTCAGCTTTGGGCGCTGACACAGTCCAACGCTGACCTGATGTTTTCCCAAAACGAAATTCAAGCTTCGGTGGCCGGAGTATTAAGCGAGCCCAACGGTAATGATGGGTCTCTGCAGGGCACAATCAAGTTGGTTGATGCCACCGGTGCGACTTCGGGCGGCAGTTGGCTGTTGGATCTGTCCTGCGAATCGCTCCCGATATCCATTGCCACGCTATTGCGGAAACGATTCCCGGAAGCCGCGATCGCTATCCCGAGCAGAATTCACGGTGACGCGACTGGATCGATGAGCGTGGCGGGCAACTCAAGCGGGACCGTCGAAGCGGATCTGAAAAGTTTCGAGATTCGAAATCTGATGGTATCGGACCCTGGGACTCGAGTTTGGAAAAACGAACGGGCCGTATTGAATGGAAAACTGATTTTGGAAGGTGAGCGACTGGTTGGTCGAGAATTACAGGCTCACACAGACTTTGGCACGGCAATCATTGACGGCGTGTTTTCACGGAAGTTTTCGTTGATGGGCAGTCATGACAATCCACTTCGATGGCTCGAGGCAATCGACGGCAATGCGTCTGCCAACATTGACTTGCCAGCTCTGGAACGAGCACTGCCGGGACTACTTCCTCTTCGCGAGGGAGCAAAACTGAATTCTGGCCGTGTCTTGGCTAACCTTGTTTCCATTCCTGATGGCGACCAACAGCGAAAAGAATTGCAGCTCAGCTGTGAAACTCTTCAGGCAGAGTCTCGCGGCAAAGAATTCGTGATCGATCCCATCACGTTAACGGCGACCGTGTCGAATACTGATGGACGTTTGCAAGCCGAGCACTTTGAATGGAACAGCACATTTGGCTCAGCGATAGGCAGCGGGAACCTCGAAGCAGGCAGCGCTGATTTCAATATCGACTTCGGCCATCTGACGACGATGCTATCGCCAATCTTTGAAATGACGGACACACGTTTTTCGGGGAATGCCCAAGGTAAAGTTGCCTGGAAGAGTGGCGACCATGATGTGTGGCGATTGACGGGCAACGGGCAAACGACAAATCTCTTGATCCAATTGCCAGGCGGACGGAATATCAAACGCAATGCCATGCGTGCCTCAATCGAGGCGGAAGGACGCTGGATGGATCAGTCCCTCAAAGAACTCAGCAAAGCAAGCGTGGTAATCAACAGTCTGGGTTTGGACATCGAAGCTAAGTTAACCGAACCGGTGACTGAGCTTTCACGCAGTGCACAATTGCCCTTTCTAATTGTGGCTGAGGGTCGCCTGGATACGCTGGAAGGCATCTTGGATCCATGGATTCCCGAAAACATCAACAACTTGTCGGGGGCGTTTTCGATGGACGCCCATGCAGCGGTCGGCCTTTCAGGAACACTTGTCACCAGTACTGCGATCGAGCTCAACGCACCTAAATTGAATTACGGGTCACGAAACTTTCATCAGCCCTTGGTAAAGATCCAATTCGATGGCAACTACCATTGGCCCGCCAATGCCATGCAGGCCCGGTCCATCACCGTAGTGGGTGATGCATTTTCTCTGGCGGTCCACGGTAATGCGACGGGACAGAGCATTGCGATGGACATCAAGTACCGCGCAAAACTGGACCGGATCCAAGGAAGCGTAAATGAACAGATAGCAGCGAATGAGGTGATTCAACCTGTCGCCTATCGCCCCAACCAACCTGTGCAATCAGATGCTTGGATGGTGCTTGGTGACTGTGAAGGGGAAGTGTCGCTTCGGTCGCTCAACCAGGAATTGATCGTCGAGTTTTCTTCCACCGGGAAAGACATTGCCGTCCTGCAACCAGCCAAACAACACGCCACAGTGCAAACGGTGGGTCCATGGCCTCAGCTGGAAACACAACAACGGGCAAAAGCGACAGTCGTATGGTCCGAGCCCAATTTGGAGGTAGGCGGAAGACTTCGCTACAAACCTTCCTCTGAGGACATTGTCGCCGAACAGGTACAAGTCGCCGGCGACTGGTTTGCGACCACCATGTCAGGCAATGCGACCTGGGCCGCAGACTCGCACGAAATACGCCTGAGCGGACCATCTCGACTGAAGATGGACGAAGTGACCCAACGTCTCTCGCAGCTCGCAGGCATGGACATTCGAGCCAGTGGCATTCATGAGGCAAATCTCAGCATCCACTCCTTTGGCAAGCCCGATGGCGAGATCGGATTTGTGATCGCAACCGAGATGGGCTGGGAATCAGGTGAAATCGCCGGGATGAATCTTGGTCGATCTGCGATCCCAATCGTGTTAACGGAAACAAGTGTCGAAGTTGCGCAGACGACGATTCCCATCAGCGAAGGCGATCTTTCGTTCGCAGGCCAGGTACATTACCGACCTGGCCCACTGTGGATGCACCTCGAACCCGGAACCACAGCGGACTCGATCCGCCTGACACCGGAGATGACTGATCGGTGGCTCAAATATCTGGCTCCGCTGGTGGCGAATACTACACGGATCGAAGGTACTTTGGGGGCACAGATCGACGAAGCGATCATTGTGTTTGACCAACCCGAACAAACTCATGTTTCAGGTCGGGTCAATATCGGCAATGTACAAATGAATGCCGGCCCACTCGCCTCAGAAATCATTCAGAGCGTCAGCGAATTGAGATCCCTTGCGAACGGATTCGGTAGTCAACCTGCTCCCGCTGCGCCGACCACGAATCTGGTCACCATGCCGCCACAAACGGTAGACTTCGCCGTGAGACAGGGAGTTGTCAGCCATGAACGACTGTACCTCGAGCTGGATCGCGTCCAAGTCGTCACCAGCGGTCGCGTCGGTTTTGATGGAAGCCTGAACATGATTGCTCAGGTGCCGCTCGATGCTCGCTGGTTGGGCAATGACATACAGGCTCTGGCTGGTCAGGTCGTGACCCTGCCGATTGATGGTTCCATCTCGCGTCCCAGCCTCGATTCAAGCGGAATTCGGCAGATTGCAACTCAACTTGGAGTACAAGCCGTGCAGAGCAACGCCGAAAACTACCTGCAACAGCAATTGAACAAGAGCCTCAACAAAATCTTTGGTCGGTAACGAATCACCGCCAATTGCCCTGAGACATTGCTGCTCTGGACAGCGGGCTGAAATCACGCTGTTACCGATCACATCTGCATTTCACAGATCTTCAGCGCATCAACAGCGGTTTGCACATCAAGAATCGCTGACGCCTCTCCTTGATCGACGCACCGGGCTGCCGCATCAATCTCGGCAACAAAAGAGTTGACCGGATCACCATCCCCCAGTTCAGGTTGTTCGAGACTGCCGTCCCGGTTCATCACTGTAACAGGCAACAAGGTGGTCGATCCATCAGCGTAAGCCGCGAACTCAAAACGAACTGTCGCGTTCTCAAAACTGACTTCGTAACCGTGAGTAAAACTCCTCGCCGGAGAATCAATCACACCCCCGCCGCAAGCAACCGCCAGATCTTCCTGCTCAAACTCGAATACCGTTTCGTAGAACATGGGGACGCCCTCTTTCTTGCGACTGACAGTGTGGGCTGCGGTGGGCATCCCGAACAAGAGGCGAATCAAGTGCGCATCATGAACATGTAAATCGACCAAAGGACCGCCGACACTGGATCGATCATAGAAGTCAGGGATCCAATCTGGGGGACCGATCGTCCGCATGAATCGTCCGGCGACAGGTCGTCCCCACCGCCCATCCTGCTTCGCATCCACCAATAATTTAAATTCCGGCATCAGCGGCAAAATGTGCGCCACCATCAGCTGACCGGGCTTCGCCAGGGTCGCCAGTGACTCGGCTGTTGCCGCATCGAGTGCCAGAGGTTTCTCACAAAGCACATGCTTGCCGGCCGCCAAACATTTCTCAATGGCCTGTGGATGCAGACTTGGGGGAAGACAGATATCGATCAGATCGATCGAATTATCATCGAGCATCCCCTCCAAGGAATCGAAGACACGCATACCCGACGTATCGATCTGCTCACCCGGAGGCCCAAAATTGCCCTGAATACCTCGCCAGTCTCCAGACCGCTTTTTCGGATCGCGACTCGAAAACGCTGCCATTTCAGCGATTTCGCTGCGCTGATAGGCCAAGTAATGTATCCAACTCATGAAACCAACGCCGACGATTCCAGCCCGCATGCCGATTCTCCGATTAGTAGCAACTTATGTACTTCCACAGGTTCTATTCTTTGACTGGGGTATGATCGTCGATCCTGTCCCGCTAAGAAAGACGGCGTCGGAACTTATCCTAGCCAAGTAGCCACACGATGCATTCAGAAAACCGAACTTCATTATTATCATTTCTCTGCGTTTCAACCTTGCTGTCTCTCACCAGCATTCTGCGGGCCGAAGACTGGCCTGGGTGGCGGGGTGCCAACAGTGACAACCACGCTCCCGAAGACACCAATGTACCGATCCGTTGGGACCTTGAATCTGGTTCCAATATTGTCTGGAAGACAGCCATTCCCGGACGAGGTCACTCATCACCCATCGTCATTGGGGAGATGATTTTTCTGACGACGGCGGAAGCCGAAAAACAAACCCAGTCGCTATTGAAATTCGACCGGGAAAGTGGACAGTTGATGGATCAATGGGTACTGCACCGGGGAACACTGCCACGCCGCATCCATCCGAATAACTCGTATGCTTCACCCACACCTGTCTACGACGGCGAAAATATATTCGTTGCCTTCCACACAAACGACGCGATCTGGTTGACTTCCATAACGCCCGCTGGGCAAGAATCATGGAGCGTCCGTGTCTGTGAGTACAAGCCAAACGCGTTCCAGTTCGGATATGGTGCCAGTCCCGTCATTGAAGATGACTTAGTCATCGTTGCAGCAGAATACGATGGTCCGGAAAGCGGAATCTATGCACTCAATCGCCGCACCGGCAAACAGGTCTGGAAACGCAAGCGACCCCAGAACCTGAACTTTGCCTCTCCCGTTGTGGCAACTATCACAGGCCAGCGACAGTTGTTAATTGCAGGGGCAAACACCATTATGTCCTATGATCCTCAGACAGGTCGGACAATTTGGTCGATTGATGCCGGCACCGAAGCGATCTGCGGAACCATCGTGTGGGATGGACGACGAGCGCTCATCAGCGGGGGCAACCCCGTCGCAGGCACTTGGTGCGTCAGTGCTGACGGATCACAGAAATTGCTGTGGGACAACCCGGTTATGTGCTACGAACAGTCCCTGCTAACCATCAAGAACTACGTCTTTGCTATTGCCGACAATGGAGTTGTCTACTGTTGGCGCACACGCGATGGAACCGAAATGTGGAAGAAACGGCTGTTCTCAGGCCGGGTCAGCGCATCACCTCTGCTGGTTGATGATCGAATCTACATCGCCGCTCAAGACGGTACAGTCTATGTCATTTCGGCCATACCCGACCGTTTTGATCTGCTGGCCGAAAATCGCAATGGCGACTCGATGTTCGCCAGTCCTGTGGCTGTCAACGACATGCTGTACCTGAGATGTGCCACTGGAGTTGGCGAAAATCGCCAGGAGTATCTGGTGGCAACCGGTGAAGTCACCCTCGGAAATTTAAGGCCCGGAAACTGAATATCGGATCAACTATCCGGGAAATCTGACAATCGAGGACGCCCACGAGGCAGGTCGCAAAGCACGCACCCACGTCCATCCCACGTCTGGCTGCCGGGGCATCTCGGATGAAACCGCAGCCGATGCCTCCTGTTTTCGCTGGCTCTCAACTATCCTATCAACCATTGGTTTATGAGTCCGCATGCCCGCACCAAAGCCATCCGCTTTAAGATGCAGGTATTCGGGCATTGTCTGTCTCCACAAAAAAAAATCGCTGCTAATGTCCCGATGTTTCATGGCTCTGATTATCTTCATGCAGCTGATCGATTCCGGTTACTGCAACGAAGACGAATCCAAAGCACAAGCTGCGACAGAATCAAAACCAACAGGCACGCAGACCAGCAAGGATGTTGCGGGGGAATCCGACAACGACGACCCGCTACGGGCAATGCAACGACTGGCGATCGAAGAACAAACAGCTTCGTGGGGCCATTGGGGTGATCAGCCTGAGAAATACGGTGCCTGGGACCAGCACAGCAATCGACTTGTCCCTATCTACACCTTTGGGATTACTTTGGATGACCTGCGAACTGAGGGCAGCGCGTATACGAATCCGGAACGACTGAAACAGATCTACGGTCACGTGCCAAAGGGAACACTCAACCCAACTGCACTGTACTTCGACCAAACTGATATCTATCGACTTCAAAAAGCAGCTTTGAATGCGGGGTACACCAATATCATCTTGATGGTATTCGATGGCATGGACTGGCAAACCACTCAGGCCACCAGTCTTTACAAGCAACACCGTTACAACAGCGGTCGTGGTACGGGGCTTTCCTTTCAGGATGATCGTCGAGTCAGCACGGACTTTGGGTTGATCTGCACCAGTCCGAAATCGGACATCTTGAAATTTGATGTCGATGCTCAAACGGTATTGGATTGGAACGGGGAAACCACCGGTGGATACGATGCCAGCCGAGGAGGTGAGGCACCGTGGTTCGAGCAGAGCAACCGCAATTATCTGTTGGGGAAGGATCGTGAACAGCCGCACACCGTAACTGATTCCGCTGCCTCAGCGACAAGCATGATGTCCGGTCACAAAACCTACAACGCGGCCATTAACGTGCTGGTGGATGGAACACAGGTCACCCCAATCGGGCGGTCGCTGCAAGCTGACGAGAATTTCAAGGTGGGAGTGGTAACCAGCGTACCTGTCACCCATGCGACAGTGGCCTGCACTTACGCCAACAATGTCACTCGAAAAGACTATCAGGATATCGGTCGCGACCTGCTGGGCTTGCCGTCCGCTGCACATCGCAACGAGCCACTACAGGGTGTTGATGTCCTGCTAGGTGGAGGCTGGGGCGAACACAAAGATGCCGACACAATACAAGGCACTAATTTTTTGCCAGGCAATCCTTATCTACACGAAGAGGACATCCACCGCGCTGACATTCAGCATGGCGGCAAATATGTTGTTGCCCAACGAGCAGCGGGCAAATCAGGAAAACAGCACTTGATGAAAGCAGCTATGAAAGCGATCGACGAAGATCAACGGCTGCTCGGATTCTTCGGGACCACTGGGGGCCATCTGCCATTTCAAACGGCAGACGGCCAATTCAATCCTACGGTCGATATCAAAGAGCAGGAAACCTACACACAAGCAGATATCGAGGAGAACCCAACGCTTGCGGAAATGACACGAGCAGCTCTTTTGGTTCTCGAGCAAGCCGTTGATGGTTTCTGGTTACTGGTCGAGGCGGGAGACATCGACTGGGCAAATCACGCGAACAACGTCGACAATGCCATTGGAGCCGTTCTCAGCGGTGACGAGGCTTTTCGGGTCGTTCTGGACTGGGTCGACGAAAACGATGCGTGGCAACACACAGCTGTGATCGTGACCGCCGATCATGGTCATTATTTAGTCATCGATGATGCCGATCGCTTCGTCGAAGCGGGAAAACAAGCGACAGAAGCAACCGCCAAACGCAAACAGGACTGATCGCAAACCGACGCCCGGCGGTAATCACGCGACCAGTGAGAGCACCTGACAAAGCTTGGCAGGGTCGTTGACAAAGCGGCTGGCGTTAGACAACCTCCTTGCCCTGAGATCTTACGCTACCCCCCTGATTGACAGCATCACAACAGCAAATCGAATCCTATTCAATCTCGACAAACGCCGGTAGAATAGATCTCGAGTCGCTCACCGGCGTTCGAGTTGTCACCGAGGAAGGGATGGTCACGACCCACGACCATTACCTGAAAACGATCAACCCGACCGCCGGCGTGTGACATCAGTCCCCTGCTAATGCCAGGCCCCGTAATGGACGAACGCGAATCAATCGGAGTTTGATTTGCGGCTTCTAGATTCGGGCCCGGTCGCCTGTTGCCCCTGGTCACACCGTGAATCCATCGGATCCCCGATCAACCGATGCCGCCATCGATATCCACTTGGTGGATGGAACGGGCGATATTGATGGCACCGACCAAGGTTCCAAGCTTGACCGCTGCCAGGACATCGTTCGCTACCGGTTTCAAGACGAATCACTATTGCTTTCCGCCCTGACTCATGCGTCTGGCGCGTCACACCGTCTGGCGAGTAACGAAAGACTGGAGTTTCTTGGGGACGCCGTGCTTGGATTAACCGTCTGTCAGTGGTTGTACGAAGATTATCCGGAGTACAACGAGGGTGACCTGACCAAGATCAAGTCGGCCGTCGTCAGCCGAAGGGCCTGCGGGAAGGCTGCATGCGCATTGGGACTCGATCGATGCCTGATTGTCGGCCGTGGCGTTACACGCAACCGCAGTTTCCCAAGGTCGCTGGTCAGTGACGTCTTCGAGTCAGTCGTAGCGGCTCTCTACCTGGACGGTGGTAGCGACGTGGTAACAGCGCGGATCAAAGAATGGCTATCAGAGGAAGTTCGCACCGCGGTCGAGAATCAGGGCGCCAATAACTATAAGTCATCGTTGCAGCAGTACGCCCAACGCGAACTGTCCAACACCCCGATTTATCGTCTGGTTCGTGAATCGGGTCCTGACCATCGCAAATCTTTTCTGATTTCGGCTGTGATCGCCGATCGTCAATTTTCTGCGGCATGGGGCAGCAACAAGAAAGATGCCGAGCAGCGGGCTGCATCCAATGCGCTGGCCGAACTGCACAGTCAACCCTTGCCATTCCCAAGCGAATCACCAACTAAAGAATTGCCTGGTGAGGAATCACTCGACAGCGAATAAAAAAACGCATCCGCCGAGGCGAATGCGTCTTGTATTCTCAATTCGTTGAAGCAGATTACTTGCCGGCAGGCAGTTGCGGCAGCGACAGCGAATTTGGCGAGCCACTAACCGGGGTGGATGGTGTCGTCAACGGCAGATTGTTACCAGGATTAAAACCTTGACCAAGAGCCGTTCCGAGAGTGTTTCCAGCCCCCAACGTTACACTGGGTGTGGCTACCGGACTGGCTGACTGGGCTGGCGCAATCGGTGCAACACCGGTGCTTGGGCGTCCAATCTGGCTGGTCTGCTGCACTGGCGGCTGTGGTTTCAGAAACCCGCCTCCGGCGATGGTCGCCTGAGGAGCAGCCTGTGCAACCGGTCCGAGGCTGGCATCAATCTGGACCAGTAAA
>Ga0315334_10000486_pt1 | contig 24274 bp, 27 predicted proteins | sample M150034915metaG_FD_205555 | JGI IMG/M metagenome (GOLD analysis project Ga0315334, IMG submission 205555) | Ammonia-oxidizing marine archaeal communities from Monterey Bay, California, United States - M1 500m 34915 | ecosystem: Environmental > Aquatic > Marine > Intertidal zone | place: USA... | reverse complement strand
CGTTTTTTGGGCTCGCGTGAAGTCTCGCTCGTTGTAACGATTCACATCCATGCCAACGTAGACATCACCCTTGAACGCGAGAAGAGCCGGTCGCGAATTTTCAGTTGTAAATTCGGGCTCCCAATCCTGATAACGCTCTGCATTTAGATCGGCCAGAGCAGGCGAGAGGTGCATCAACTGGCCTAAGTCTGGGGGGGATTTCTTGATCAGGGCCTTTACAAGCTCCGCGGAGTCATTTACCAAAATCGGCAACGAATGTTTGCGGGTCTGAAGCTCTGAGTCGAAGTCAAGAGTCTTAGCGGGTGACAGGACGATCAGCACGTTTTGTTCCTCCTACCTGAAGTTTAGGGAGCGCGGCGGGTTGACCTGGGATCTATCGAGTGCGGAGGCTTTCGCATCATAATTATCATCCTCTCTCAACGATTCGATCGCCGCATAACGATTCGTTGGAGGCAACCTTCACATCTTGTCGCGACTACGGTCCAGGCCATGGTCGAAGACCCTGAGCTTGAAGCCCTGCGAGCAGTTACCAAGACCGACAACGAAGCCATTGAGCAAGTTCTTGGCGCCTGGAAAATCTCCGGCGGTTCTGTCTCTGAGGCACGAAAGGGCATTCCTGGGGTTGTCCCGCAACCGGTACTCGAGCACGGAATCACTCGAAGAATCCAGATTCCCGGAGGAGAGATCGGACTTCGGATGTTTGTTCCGCCAAACCCTCGAGGTGTGTATCTACATTTGCATGGAGGGGGATGGGTGGTCGGTTCCGCCTTTGAACGGGATCCAAAACTTGAGGCGGTCGCTACTGATACCAACTCGGTGGCTATTTCAGTGGAATATCGACTGGCTCCAGAATTTCCTTTTCCGACAGCGCTCGACGACTGCGAAGCCGCTGCTCAATGGGTTCTAGAGAACTCTGAGGAGGAGTGGGGGGTCCGCGGATTGGTAATTGGCGGCGAATCTGCTGGGGGGCACCTCAGTGCTACCACCGCCCTGCGAATTCGAGATCGACTCGGAATGCTTGATCGATTAGTCGGACTCAACCTTGTGTATGGCGTCTTTGATCTGAGCATGACTCCGAGCCAGCGGCGCGGAGTCAACCTGCCTCTCATTCCCACTGAGACGTTGCGCTGGTTCTACCGGCACTTTCTACAAAGTGGAGAGGACCCCAAAGATCCTCAGATTTCTCCCCTCTATGCGGACTTAGAGGGCTTGCCGCCTTCGCTGATAACTGTCGGGACCAATGATCCATTGCTGGACGACAGCTTGTTTATGGCAGCTCGACTGAAGGCTGCTGACTGCGAGCGGACCTTAGACATTTATCCCGAAGCTATTCACGCATTCACGGTGTTACCTGGTGCAGCCGGCCAAATAGCGAACCTTCGTGCCAATAATTTCATAACCTCGTGTTGGGATCGATCTGAGCAAGCACTCTAAGCGGAGAACCATGGCAACGACCATTCAGCACTATCAGGATCTTGGCGACTTCGACTACGGGACATGCGATCAGGTCACGCCCCTCATTCGCAGAGTTATCTGCAAAAACCCAACGCCATTTACATACAAGGGGACGGGCACATATTTAATCGGCCGCGGGGAAGTCGCAGTTATCGATCCCGGCCCTCCGCTTTTGAGTCACCTTGACGACATTTTGAAGGCGCTGGTTCCGGGCGAAGTGGTCAGTCACGCCTTTGTCACTCACACACATAGCGACCATTCACCTCTCACCAAACAACTAAAAGAACGCACCGGTGCGATTTCGTACGGATATGGCCCACACGGGGCGGTCGGGGAGGACGACCCTGATGATCGAGTGGATTTCTCCGAATACATCTCTACCGAAGAGCAGGACCAGTACCGGAAAGAATATGAAGAACTTCCCGAAGAGTTAAAGCGGGAAGGCGCCGACACGGAGTTTGTCCCAGACGTACTTCTTGCTGACGGCGACATCGTCCACGGATCCACTTGGACGATCGGCGCGATTCACACACCTGGGCATTGCTCAAATCATCTTTGTTTCGAACTCAAAGAAGAACGGAGCCTGTTTTCTGGAGATCATGTGATGGGTTGGGCTACAAGCGTTGTTGGCCCTCCAGATGGCTCCATGAAGAATTACATGGAGTCGTTAAGGAAACTGTTGCCCTTTCAACATGATCGGTATTGGCCGACTCACGGGCCCGCCATTCCAAACCCTGTTGACTACGTTCGAAGCTTCATCAGTCATCGCGAGGAGCGCGAGGAGCAAATCGTCAGCTTTCTTCGCAAAGGCCCACAAAAGATCGCCAACTTTGTACCCGAAATGTACGCAAAATATGACAAAAGGCTCTGGTATCCCGCAGCTGGTTCCGTGCATGCCCATCTGCTGCACATGGTTGAGACTGGACGGGCAGAGGTTGTCGACGCTGTGGGAGAACCCAAACTAACTGCTACCTATCAGCTTTCTTGACGACGCGGTGGCCATCCACACAAGCGGACATTGCCATGACTAGTTTCTGGCAGCAATGCGACTAGTTATCGCCAAATGCACCGTCGACTACTCAGGGCGTCTAGATGCTCACCTTTCTGAAGCGGTTCGCCTAATCATGGTGAAGGCCGACGGTTGTGTGGCAGTGCACGCCGATGGCGGCGCCTACAAGCCTCTTAACTGGATGAACGCCCCAAATCATCTGCGGGAGTACGAGGAGGGCGGCGAGATGAAGTGGACCGTCACCAACGAAAAGAAAGAGCAACTAACGATCCAACTTCACGAAATCCTCTCTGACTTCACAGAAGAAATGGGGCTAGACCCGGGCCTTCAAAAAGACGGGGTGGAAGCGCACCTACAAGAACTATTGGCTGCGAACGTGGAGAAAATTTCGGCGGGGATGGTGCTGGTGAGAAGGGAGTACCCCACCGATATTGGGCCGGTGGATCTCCTGTGTAGGGACGTTGTCGGCACCGCCGTTGCTATCGAAATTAAGCGGCGAGGCGAGATTGACGGCGTGGAGCAATTAAGCCGTTATCTGGAGTACCTCAATCGCGACGGAAACCTCCGTCCGGTTAGCGGAATTTTTGCAGCGCAGGAAATCAAACCACAAGCACGCGTGCTAGCTGAAGACCGCGGCATCAAATGTTTGATCATTGATTACGACGAACTACGTGGCATCGAAAGCAACGAGCTTAAGCTTTTCTAAACTTCGCGATGTCTTACCCGCTGATTACTGAACTCAGCCAAACGTGCACATGCCGTTGTCGATGACCGTTCGTTCCTGCGCTGTGTCCTTTTGAGCGATGGTGCGGTAAATCGCGCTTCCATCGTCTACCCACATTTGCACTGTTAGTGAATCACCCGGAAAAACTGGGGAAGAGAACCGAGAGTCCATACTCCCAAATCGCGCTGGATCTCCACCACAAAGCGCGTGCAGGAGCGCTCGACCAGTGAACCCATACGTGCACAGTCCGTGAAGGATTGGCGTGGGAAAACCACCTAATTCAGTCGCAAACCAGGGATCGCTGTGTAAGGGGTTGTAGTCCCCTGAAAGTCTGTAGGTCAGTGCCTGATCTGGTCTGGTTTCGTACGTAATCTCATGATCCGGCGAAACGTCAGGAGCGTGTACCTGAGGAGTAGTATTTCCCTCCTCACCTCCGAACCCACCCGCGCCTCGAACAACAAGTGACCCGCGCAAGTCGAACAGGGATTCACCCGTTTCTTTCAGAGCGGCTCTGGCTTCAGTATCGATGATTGCGTTCTTTCCTTCGCCCTTATCCCAAATACCGCTGACCTTCTCCTCAATAACGACAGTTCCTCCGACCGGAATGGGGCGATGCAATGTGATGCCTTGAGAGCCGTGGAGCACCCGACCCCAGTCGATTTCTCCCACCTTTCCGATAGCACCCCCGGCGCCGAAGCCAATCACTACCCCCTGCGTCGGGAAAGTCAGCTGCTCGACTTCCTTGGAGTTGTTGGTGGTGAATTCAAGTTCTGAACCGAATGGATCTTCGGCACCCGCTCCGATTCCCACCGCGTAGAGGAGGGAATCACGGTAGCCCCAAGAACGCTCGGTCGGGTTGCCTGCAGCACCTACAGCATTGGGGTCTATGGCCATAACGATCTCCTTCGGTTCAGTTACACAAACAATGCCTAGCTCAACTAAGCAGCCCTCCGTCAAACGGCCGGCCGTCCATACCCGAATTGAGTTGTGCCTCGGACACAAGTCGTCGGGCCACTTCCGCAATTTGGGTCGGATCATCCACTGCATCAACGACTGGGCCACGATGCCACCCGTTCGCCACCCCCAAGAAACGACCCGACGCCTCAAAGACTCTTCCGGTCACATCAGCTGACTCCGCGCTTTGCAGCCAGGTAACTATCGGCGCGATATAGCGAGGATGCATCAGAGCCCTGTCTTCTTCAGATGCTTCGCCCATACCAAGGTCCTCAGTCATGCGAGTTAACGCGCCCGGAGCGATGGCGTTTACTCTCACGCCATATCTCTGTAGTTCGCGCGCGGCTATAACAGTGAATGCCGCAATTCCCATCTTGGCCGCTCCGTAGTTGGTCTGGCCCGGGTTGCCGTAAAGGCCCGAAACGGAACTGGTGTTCACGATTGAAGCGTTTACTGGTTCACCGGCTTTGGCTTTGTCCCGCCAGTACGATGCTGCCCAACGCGCGGGCGCAAAGGTGCCTTTGAGATGGACCTGGATCACGGCGTCCCACTCCGCTTCGGTCATATTGACCAACATGCGATCCCGCAAAATACCTGCATTGCTGACGATGCCAGTTAGATCACCAAAAGTCTCGATGGCTTGATTCACCATCCTTTGCGCGCCTTCCCAATCCGACACGTCATCTCCGTTGGCGACTGCCTCACCACCCATCAACTCGATCTCTGCGACAACCTCATCCGCTGGTCCCTGGTCGGAGCCTGAACCGTCACGGGCACCACCTAAATCGTTAACGACAACTTTCGCCCCATGCTCGGCGAGCATCAAACAATGCTCGCGTCCTATACCGCGGGCGCCACCTGTCACGATTACGACCCGTCCTTCACACAGCTTGCTCATCGTTAACCCCTTCATCGGCCTGCTGAACAGTGCCGCAATAAGTTACTAACTCTTCGGGTGATCTTCTTGAACTTTCACAGCACCCGCTCGACAGTCTTGCCTAGCACACGCAGCGCCAATATTCCGAGGAGTCGAGCCGCGCTCAATATGCGGCGCTATGGCCCTACCATCCATCTACGTGCGCGAGCTACTTCGCCTTCCCCGGTGGACCCTGATGCTAGGACTCCCCTTATTAGTCGTCGCGTCCCTCTCCAGCGCTTGGGCTATCGACACTGCAATTCACCGCGACCGGGTCGTTCGCAACGTAAAAATCGCTGGTGAGACGGTAGGGGGTTTGAGTGATGTTGCCCTGCGAGCACGAGTAGAAGCGATCGCCAATCGCTTAATGAGCACGAGGATCGCCATCGAGAGCGAAATCGGTTCCGGGAATTGGATTGCAAGCGATTTAGGCGTTTCAATGGACGTGGAAGCAACATACGACGCTGTTATGCGGACACGTCGTAAAGGAACTCTCAGCCGGCCAGTTAATTGGCTCTCGGCGCTGACTTCAGGTACTTCCACCGAAATCAAGATCGATGTCGACATGTCGAAACTCGAAGCACTTCTTCATGGTCATTCAGGACTTCGAATTGAACCGCTTGAGCCATCCGTACAAGTGGTTCAGGGCCGTCTTCAAGTTGTGCCAGGCGTCGCCGGCAAGCTCATTGACCTTGACGAGACATCACAGATTCTCACTGATGTAATGCAACGGGGCGGTTCCCCAACAATTCGCGTGGGCACAGTCGAACTAATTCCAAAATTCAACGATGACCAAGTTGTCGATTTAGTTGGAGCCGCCAACAAAATTGTTGACACGCAACCCGAACTGCGTCTCAACGATTACCAAACGATTTTGCCCTCACACGTTGTTGCAAACTGGTTCGATCTGGAAACAACAGGCCAGAAACCAGCGCTTGCTATCGACAAGTCGCTGGTTCTTCCCTCCCTGGAGGACCTGCTGATGCCTGGTAATACCGGCGCTGGACAAGCCGAATTCAACATTCATGGCGAAACAGTGAGCATCATTTCCTCGGACGGCGGAACCGCGTGCTGTGAAGCCTCCGCTGTCGGCCTTGTCTTGACGGCGCTTGCCAAAGGCCCGACCAGCGAGGTTCACGTTTTACCCAACCGGCCTGCGGCACCAAGAGAAGCTGTTAACCGTCTTAAAGCTCTCGGAATAGTTGAAAAGGTCTCGTCCTTCACCACGCAGTACTCATGCTGTGTAGGTCGAGTCACCAATATCCAAAAATTCGCAGAAATCGTAAGCGGTAATTGGATCAAGCCGGGTGGGCGGCTGTCACTGAACGAAACCGTGGGGCGCCGCACCGAGGAGAATGGGTTTGTTTCCGGTGGTTTCATATCAAAGGGCCATCTGGTCGAAGACATAGGCGGAGGAGTCTCTCAGTTCGCCACGACGATATTTAATGCCGCCGTTCGAGCTGGGTTGGACTTCGATTACTACCAAGCCCACTCCATTTACTTCGCGCGATACCCCTATGGACTTGAGGCGACAATCTCATATCCGCGTCCTGATCTGGTGATCACCAACCCGACGCCATTTGGAGTTTTGATTTGGAACAGTTGGACCGATGAGTCCATCACTGTTGATATTTATTCGACCGCAAATGTCGAAGTGACTCTTGATGAACCGACTGAGACCCCCGTCGATTTCTGCACACGCGTAAAGACCCGGCGCAACCGAACCTGGTCTGACGGTTCCGAGCAAGCTGACTATTTCTTCGCCACATACCGACCTGAGGAGGGCCTCGACTGCGATGGCACACCCTCCGACCCAGATCAAACCACTACGACTATCGCCGGAGACGAAACTTCCGAAGAGACTTCGGATCCGGCGACTGGCGACGACCGCACAACAACGAGTTCGCCTGTCACAACGACGTCGATCGTTAATCAAGACTGAGATGTCTGTGCGGACCTGATAGATAGCCTCATGTGGGTGTCTTCTTGTGAAGTCCTCGTCGTGGGTGCCGGACCGGCCGGCTGTGCTGCTGCGATTACGGCACAACAGCTGGGACTAAAGGTCGTCGTAGTCGACAAAGCAACCTTCCCGCGGGACAAATGTTGTGGAGATGGTCTGACAACTTTGGCCTTGCGTGAACTTGAACGGCTTGGCGTGCAACCAACTGAGACGCGCACCTGGCTGGAAGTAAGCGATATTTTTCTTCGGTCTCCTCGCGGCAAAGAAATCCAGCTAAAGCTCCCCAAAAACAAAGGTCAGTACGCGGCCGTTGTCGAGCGTCGTGAGTTAGACGCTGAATTGGTGCGAGTGGCCCTTGACGCGGGCGTCGAAATCCGTCAAGGAGCAGCCTTTAACCAGATCGCCCTTGATCCCGACGGCGCACGCGTCCAGATCCAAGATGGAACGATCATTTCTGCGAAAAACGTAATCGCAGCAGACGGGATGTGGTCACCCGTTCGTAAAGCGTTGGGATGCACCCCTGTTGGCTATCGGGGCGATTGGCACGCATTCAGGCAATACGTACGCGCCGATGGTGTACGAAGCCGAAACATGTGGGTCTGGTTTGAGGAAGATCTGTTACCCGGTTACGCGTGGTCTTTCCCCTTGGAGGGTGGCCGAGTCAATGTTGGATTCGGTGTAGTGCGAAAAGAGGGGATCGACGGAAGACATCTCGCTTCTATCTGGGATGGGCTGCTCCAACGACCTCACTTGAGGGAAGTTCTCGGTGACGTCAAATCAGAAGGCTCGCACAAGGCATGGCCCATTCCGGCACGACTACCTAAAGCGCTGCTAAGGCACGGGCCGGTGATGTTTGTTGGCGATGCTGCAACCGCTACCGACCCAATGACAGGCGAGGGTATTGGACAAGCTTTGGAGAGTGGACGACTTGCCGCACAGGCCATAGCGGAAGAAGATCAAGCGCATTTGGCAGCCCGTCGGTACGAAAAATCTGTTCGAGTCGCTTTGCAGTCCGACCACCGTCTTGCGGGCTCTCTCAGCAAAGTGTTGGCCAGGCCGCGCTTAGCTGAAACGGCTCTTCGCCTTGCGAACACTAACGATTGGAGCCGGCGGAACTTCGCTCGTTGGATGTTTGAAGACTATCCACGAGCCGCTTTGTTCACTCCTGGCCGTTGGAAGCGCGGATTATTCAACACCCAAGGAGCTTGGCTAGACACGCCCTAAACGCTAGATCAGTTGCGCGCGACTAGCTCGAGGAGACAATCTTTAGGGGTGTCCGACCGGAGTCCCTCTAGTGAGCATCTCAGTTTCAGCCGCGCCGAATGGGCTGCGTTAAGAGACGCTACGCCACTAACCCTCAGCGAAGACGAGCTCAACGAACTCGCCGGCCGCGTGGAACCGATCACAATTGCTGGAGTTCGAGATATTTATCTGCCCTTGTCTCGCCTTCTTATTCTCCGAGTGGAGGCCCAGTCTCGAATCCAGAAGACAACGGCAGATTTCTTCGGACGAAATTCGGCTGCCCGTCCCTTTCTAATTGGGGTCGCGGGCAGCGTCTCGGCCGGCAAAAGCACCACCGCCAGGATTCTTCAAGCAATCCTTGCAAGGTGGCCTCAACACCCCAGAGTGGACCTGATCACTACTGATGGTTTTCTTCAACCAAACTCGGAACTCGAAGAAAAAGGTTTGCTTGGAAGAAAAGGGTTTCCCGAGTCGTACCGGCAGGGAGCGCTAGTTGAGTTTCTTCGAAACGTGGCGAACGGCTCGCCAAGCGTGTCGGCACCAATCTATTCACACGTCACCTATGACATAACAAACGACATCCAGATCGTGGAACAGCCAGATATTTTGATAGTCGAAGGTTTGAACGTTCTCCAAACCGGACCTCCTGCGAACACGCCTTTTGTCTCGGACTATTTTGACTTCACGATCTATGTTGATGCCAGTCCTGATGATCTCGAATCCTGGTACGTGGAGCGATTTCAACAACTGCGCTCTACCGCGTTTCGCGAACAGAGCGCCTACTTCAGTCAATTCGCTCATCTTCCGGAAGACGCGGCGGAAGCCGTCGCACGCACCATCTGGAGGTCAATCAACCTGGTGAACCTCCGGGAAAATATTTTGCCAACACGCGCCCGGGCGGATCTGGTTCTCAGAAAAGACAGCAACCACGAAATAGAAGCGGTTCAACTCCGGCGGGCTTAAGACACTTCCTCCCGACTCATGGCGCTTCCATCTCGATACCTCCACTACCCTCGCCGGTCGTGAACTGTCTGTTCTGTTCAATAGCCAACGGTACGTCGGCGTCAAACACGGTCTATGAAGACTCCAACACTTTGGCTTTCATGGATGTTCTCCCGATGACGCCGGGTCACTGTTTAGTCATCCCCAAACGTCATGTTCGTGACATCTTTGAACTGGGTGATGAAGATGCCGCACGCGTGATGCTTGCGTGCCGCGAAGTAGCGACAATGCTCAAGGAGAAACTTGAGCCGTTAGGAATAAATTTGCTCAATAACAACGGTTCCGCCGCCGACCAGTCTCAGTTCCATTTCCATGTCCATTTGGTTCCTCGATACGGGCGGGACCGATTGCTGCATCCGTGGGAGAGGTCCCATGGCAATCCCGAGCAGATTCGCGCAATTGCCGAGGTACTGCGCGGTGAAAGGGAACTCCCGAGGTCTGAATAAAGAAATGGAAACATTGATGGAGCTATGTTCGGGACTATGACCCACCGTTATGCAGACTTTTCCGCGTTATCCATTACCGGACCCGACGACGATGGCATCTTAGATATCTGTATCGATACGCCGGGAAAGCTAAATGCCGTAGATGAGGCAAAACATTTGGCGCTTGCGGATGTTTGGAAGGCCGTCGATACCGACCCAGACACTCGCGTGGTTGTTATCCACGGAGCAAACGGGACGTTTTCCGCTGGCGGCGATTTGGGAATGATTGAGAAGATCATGGACGATTTCGACTACCGAGCGAACGCTCTTCGCGAAGCACGAGACATCGTCTACAACATGATCAACTGTTCGAAAGTAATTATTTCGGCGATCGAAGGTGTTGCCGTCGGTGCTGGATTGGCCGCTGCGTTTATGGCTGATATTTCGGTGGTCGGACGTAATGCTCGCATTCTCGACGGTCACACGAAGCTAGGAGTAGCTGCTGGTGATCACGCCGCTATTATTTGGCCGCTCCTGTGTGGCATGGCAAAGGCGAAGTACTACTTGCTGACGTGCGATTCCATGTCCGGAGAAGAAGCAGAGGCTATGGGGTTAGCGAGCGTTTGCGTTGATGACGACCAAGTCTTGGAGGAGGCTTACACTGTGGCCCGCAAGCTAGCTAATGGCAGCCAGTCGGCTATTCGATGGACCAAATACAGTCTCAATAACTGGCTGCGGTCAGCGGGACCGGCTTTTGACACCTCGGTGGCGTTAGAAATGCTGGGATTCACCGGCTCCGACGTTCGAGAAGGACACGCTGCGATTATTGAGAAGCGGAAGCCAGATTTCGCGTGACAGATCTCCCTGTCAACCACTTTCAAGTCTTCGTTCAAGCGTCTCTAACGCGGGGATCGGCTGTGTAACTTCAATTGCGTTCAAGCCACATGCAACCGCAGCCTCAACATTGGCGCGATTGTCGTCGAGAAATAAGACACGCTCGACGGGAACACCCATCTGATCGACAGTATAAAAATAGATCCTGTGCTCAGGTTTTCGCATACCCACAAAAGCGGAATTAACCACTACGTCGAAAAGTTGCTCGAGAGCTAGCCCACCGGCCACGACTGGCCAAGCTTCGGCGATGTTGTTGGTGAGAAGCCCAATCAAGAACCCACGCGACCGGAGTTCCGAGATTCGATCCACGACTTCAGATACGACCTTGAGTTGAGGGAAGAGGAAGTAGGGGCTCGACGGATCCCAGATCAACTCAGCGCCTGGCAAGTCATTCCGAGACCAGGCAAGGTAGTTTTCGAGAGTTAATTCGCCGCGCTCTAACTTGGCGAATTGGGAATCGGGATCATCTTCTCTGTACCGGTCCTGACGATCTTTCAATTGTCGTTGATCTACTCCAGCTTCTCGGTAAAGCCGATCCACGATTGGGCCAGGAGGCACAGTAATGACTCCTCCCCAATCGAAGACAACGGCATCAATCTGAGACTGGCCTGAGGTAACCACTGTTCAGGCTCAGAACTCGAGAGGCCGGTTGGGGTCAAGCAACCACTCGCTGAGCGATCCGTCATAGACCGACACGTCATTTCTACCCAAAAGTGCGGTGAGAACAAAGGCGTCCGAAGTAGCAGCAATCCCTCCGCCGCAATAGGTAACGATTGGACCAGAGGTTCGGGTCATGTCATCAAAAAGCGCGGCTAGCTGATCGATCGGGAGATACCGATGGGACTGCGGGTCGACTAAATCGATGGCGTAGACGTTGCCAGCACCGGGAAGATGGCCTCGACGTCCGTAGCTAGTGTCTGTGCCGTCATGGTTACTTGCCGACAACGCGTTGATAATGCAAGTTCCATCGTTCAACGCTGCTTTCATTCTCTCGAGGTCAGCAATCAACTCCGGTCTGGGTTCAGCATCAAATCTCGCTGAGGCACGAACTGGAGCCGGGTCTGAGGTGGTAGCAAACCCTTGTGTAACCCACGAGGTCCAACCGCCGTCAAGTACTGCGCAATGATCGAATCCAAAAGCTTTCAGCATCCACCAAACGCGGGTTGCCCACATGGTGAATCGTCGGTCATATAACACGACGTGAGTACCTGCACCGACTCCAAGTTCTTCCATAGCGCTTGCGAAACGTTCCGCAGTGGGCATGGTGAACCGCAATTCACTGCTGGGGTCACTGAGATCGAAGGTCAGATCAGCGTACGCGGAATTAGGGATGTGCCCGTCTTCCCAGTTTTGTCGCATCGAGACCGGGATATAGCCCGCAGACCCTGAGCGCAGGTTGACCGAGCACTCCAGTATGCGAAGTTGGGGATCCTCGATGTTTTGGGCTAGCCATTCAGCACTAACAAGCGGTCTCAACTTTGTCCTCCAAATGGATTAGGGGTTGCGGAATAGATTGTGCCTTCGCTACGCGCTCCCGCAGCGGAGCAGACGTCGAATCTAATGTGTTTCGACTTCTACCGTGGGCGAAGCCATGTCCTTGATTGCCACCGCCTGCACCCACCCCGGAGGCGCAGGCGGATTTTCGCCTAAAAGCACCGCGAGAGTTCTGATTGTTCGAAGTGTAGAAGTGGGCCATGGAGTCCATCCGTCTGTGATTACTACGACGAGGTCGGGGCGGGGCGACGATTGGACTGCGGCGTCTATGCCGACCGTCAGGTCCGTGCCACCGCCGCCAACAAGCGTGATCTCTGAAGCACTTCTAACGAGTTGAGCAGGTCCCGCTTCGGCATCGCAGGTGAAAACACTCACAGCATCAAGTCGAACCCCAGTGGCTGTAAGTAACCCGTCAATTTCGGTGAGAGCTTCAGTTAACAGATTTTCGTTCATTGAGGCACTGGTGTCGCACACTACCGACACGCGCGGTACGCGGTGCCGCAAGCTGGGAAGTACCACGTCGGGTGAACACCCTGCTCGACGGCTTGGACGCCGGTAGCTGTAGTCAACCGCTCCCGATATCTCGGCGACTCCCCTGCGCAGCGTCGCTCCCAGTTCTCTCCGCCAATCCACCCGAGAGTTAAGGAGACTATTTGCCCATCGTAGAAGACCTGCAGGGCTACTCCCGTGCCGTTGCTCATGGGAAAGGATTTCAGAAGCTACGCGACGTCGAATTAGATCAGTTTCCCCTTTCCGAATGCCGTCAATATCGCTTGACGGCGGCGGTTCTTCCCACTGTCGAGGATCACCATGGGCGGCGCTCCCACAATCCCGCTGTGTTCCGGCGCGCCGTTCACCTTTAACGAAGTACTCCTCAGCGAAAAGGGAAGGTGCCAGCCCAAGATCAACCGGGAGCGCCGAATCGACAGGCGCCACGTGGGTGTTAATGAGATCATCGTTGATTTCTGCATCAACTGAGTCGACCCAATGTAAGAGGTCATCTCCGACGAGTCCGATCTCTCGAGCCCGAGAAGCATGACCGCGTAGCAAGTGCCCTACTTGATGCACCATCTCCACACCCAGCAACTCAGACGTCCAACTAGAGGTTTGGGCGTGGTCAACGTAGATGCGGAAATGCTCGTCGGCCGCTACACCACCAACGTTTTCGGCGGAAACGAATCGCACCGCGAACAACGCAGAAGCCATATAGGGATAGTGATATGCAGCCCAAAGGCGGGCGGATGCTAATCGCTCCGCGGGGGTCATTCTAAGAGACCCGCCGCTTTCATTATCGGCACAAATATTGATGCTTCCGGCGGAGCGCTCATGCCATTGGGTCGAACTTGGGCCAGTATTCGTGCTGCCATGGCTCCAACATCAGGCGCATTTCCGGCGGCTCGCTCCAAAACTTTCCACCCGGCGATCCATCTTTCGGGCGTCGGATTCGCAGCAACCGCTCCTGCCAGTGCTGACAGCGCTGCGTACAGCCGATCACCTCGGTCAGGAAACTCGACACTTTCTGGGTTCCTTAGCGCCGACTCGGGGTCTGGAAGATCGAGCTCCTCGAGCCAGGTAAGGAACTCAAGACCCGCACCGTTTCCGACACAGCCAATCACTAAGTTTCTCTTAGCTTCCATCGAGGCATCAACTGCTTGGGCGGCAGCGAGCAGACGGGACACCATTTCCCATGTTCGAGGACTGGGCCAGGCACGTCCTGCCAAGGCACGCTCATTTGGAGGAGCGATGACCAAAGACCGCCGCACCCCGAGGAAACCTCCAACTAGCGCAGCAGTGAGCGAAACTTGGTTTTCCCACCCATCTGGAAGTGTAGGAACATCAGGACTTCGAAATCCTGCGACCAGACCAGTGGCTACCGATGCGGGGTCGACCTCCCAGTCGAGGTGACAGAACCTATTGGCGAGCGGAGCAGATAGGTCCCATCCGTCAGCAGCCTGACCTGGTGGATTAGCCGCTGCAACGATCGCGATCTTGTCTGGTAGCGCCAAATCACCAACCACTCGTTCGAGTACGACACGTAGCAGCGCAGCTTGCACCGCGGGCGGCGCGGTCGATATTTCGTCGAGAAATAGAACTCCGGTACCTGCCTCGCCTAATCGGCGAGCCCATCGAGGTGGTGCGAACTTGACCTCATCTCCGTCCACGACTGGTAGACCACCAAAATCACTCGGTTCGCGGATGCTGGCGATAACGACCTCATGTGGAATATCTAACGCTCGGCACAGAGCCGCAACCGCTGAACTCTTGCCAGTTCCAGGCGGCCCCCACAGCAAGACGGGAATTCGGGCCGCTACTGATAATGACAACGCTTCAAGAACTGAGTCATTGTGTTTACTCATAGGGACAGTCTCCTCGAAATACAACTATTCGTCCGGCACTGTCGGAGTACGCCGTGAGGGCGGGCCAGATAACGTGCGGACTGATGGATGAACATCTGACTGCCCACGAGCACGCGGCTCACATGACACAAGGTCCTACAGGTCCCCTGCAGGGCATTCGCATTCTGGACTGCACACAAGCAATTGCGGGTCCCTGGTCCACCATGATGCTCGGTGACCTAGGCGCCGATGTAATCAAAATTGAAGCGCCGAGAGGCGACCTACAGCGTCCAATGGCTCCCTACACGCGCGAGGACCAGGAACGATCCTACGGCGGTTCCTTTTCCAGTTATAACCGCAACAAGCGGGGCATCGTGCTTGATTTCAACCAAGCTGCCGACAAAGAAATATTTCTTGACCTCGTTGACACCGCGGATGCCGTTGTCGAGAACATGCGTGCAGGAGTCATGGACGGGCTTGGTTTAGGCTGGGAGGTGCTGCAGCACCGCAATCCGCGTCTCGTGTATGGAGCCATTCGAGGTTTCGGTGACCCTCGAACTGGATCTAGCCCCCACGCCGACTGGCCTGCCTATGACGTGATCGCTCAGGCTATGGGTGGGTTAGTGGCACAAAACGGGAACGGACCCGACAACCGAATTCAGGTAGGGCCGTTTGTTGGTGACATATACCCGGGAACAATCGGAGCAATGGGCGTCTTAGCGGCGTTGTTTCACGCTCAACGGACTGGTGAAGGGCAGTTCGTTGACGTAGCAATGGTGGACTCAATAATGGCTCTCACCGAGATGGGAGTAATGCGCTACTCCTACCTAGGCAGACCTGACACTCCGCCAAGTGGAAACCGCAACGATTTTGCGGTTCCATTCGATGTCTTCGAAACGATTGATGGTTCGATGGCTATCGCTGCTCCCACAGACAATCATTGGCGAGAACTCGCTGCTGCTATGGGTCATCCAGAGTGGGGGGCTGCGGAAGACAAAGCAACTATTCGCGCACGAGTGCTTAACCGCGAACCCATCGACGAGGCGTTAACTGAGTGGGCCCGCGAGAGAACAAATGAGGAAATTCTCGACACGATCGGCGGCAAAGTACCGTGCGGCCCGGTCAACCTTCCTGGAGATCTATTTTCGGACGCTCATGTCAAAGCTCGGCAGATGCTGGTCGCCGTCGATCAACCAAGTGGACGTCCCATTGTTCAAGTTGCTTCGCCGATCAAGATGACCAGCACCCCCCCGGGAGTACACCGTCGAGCGCCTCGGCTTGGGGAGCACACCGAAGAAGTTCTCTCTGAAATAGAAGGTCTCCGCGACCGTTTCAATTGTTGAGCGCGGCGCCTGGCGTCCGCTTCGTTCGCCGGCTGAATGGGTTAAAGCGCGCACTCATATGCGGCATCAACCAACGCCTCTCCTCTGGCATCGAGGAGCACCGACTTGCCCATCTGGTTCATCACATAACCCATGGAAAGACCGAGTTGTGGGTCTGCGAATCCAATGGACCCCCCGGCGCCAACGTGACCGAAAGCACCTTCGCGAATGTTGACAGAGTCCTGATCGCCAGTACGAGAAGAATGATTCTCCATTCTCAACATGAAGCCTTCAGAAAAGCGCGTCGGCAACAGCAACATCGCATCGCACTCAGTTCCAACAGATACTCGAGACATCCTCTGGAGTTGGGAAGCGCTGACAAATCGGCCAGTAGCGCAAGGCTCATAGATCCTGGCTAGACCGCGGGCATTCGCGATTCCCCCACCCCCACCCAATTCTGCTGACCAAACCGCTGGGGAGTCTCCTTTCGCTCCACCGCGATTGCGCCAAGCTCTGCCTTGCAGGCCAGTCGGATCCGCTAGGAACGCGTTAGTGAATGCCGCAAACTTTTCATTCTTGTCGGGCCGAAACGGCCTCAACGGAGAAACTCTGTGATGTTCGTCGGTTGGTAAACCGATCCAGAAGTCGGCATCCACTGGTTCTGCTACCTCTTCTCGGAAAAAAGTTCCCAGGTTCCGTCCCGATGCCCGCCGAACCAATTCCCCTGCTACCCACCCGAATGACATCAAGTGGTAGCCATTGCGAGTACCCGGCTCCCACCAGGGTTCCTCGGCGGCCACTCGGTCGCACATGTAGTCCCAGTCCAGAGCGGATCCGTCAGGTAGATCATCTCGGAAAGCGGCAACGCCGGTCGTATGGTTCAGCATCATTCGGGTCGTGACGTCAGCCTTTGCTCCGTGGGCAAATTCTGGCCAGATCTCAAAGACCGGAGCGTCGAGATCGAGAAGACCCCGATCGGCCAAGAGATGGCATGCGAGCGCGACCCCACCCTTCGTACATGAGTTGATCACTGCGATGGTGTCGGCCAACCAGGGGTTACCGTCAGTGTCACGATCGCCGGCCCACAAATCAACCACCGTCTGACCTTCGTGAGTGACACATACGGAGGCACCCAGCTCACCTCGGTGAGCAAAGTTAAACGCGAATTGTTCGTACAAAGGTTCCCAACCGGCGGCAATCGTGCCGTGAATTTCGAGAGTCATCTCTGCCAGATTGTCACGTTGCTGTCCCGCCTGTCTCCCCAATCGCAGCGACCTCGGGTAGCTTCCCCTTAATGGTGAAGCGTAAGAGACGACGTCCGGCGACCCGTCAACCCCGGCAAACGTCTGATCCCGTGGCTGCGGGTGAGGTATCGGCGATGCGGTCTGTGCCTGACGAAATTTGCTGCCCAGATTACGCGGCCACTGGAGTGCCTAGTCTTCAAGCACCCGCGAACCTAATAAAGGACGTCGCGGCGTTAGCCCGAATGCGCATCGCTGGCTCTGCTGCAAGGCGAGTGCTCCGCGAAGTAGCCGCCGAAATAGCGCCGGGTGTCACAACCGACCACCTCGACGCAGTCTGTCACGAAGCATGCATCGCGGAGGGGGGGTACCCCAGCCCTCTCAACTACAACGGATACCCGAAATCACTGTGCACTTCGGTGAACGAAATAATCTGTCACGGCATTCCGGATAGCCGGGCTCTGCGCGAAGGCGACATCGTCAATTGCGACGTGACGATCTTTCTAAACGGCGTACACGGCGACCACAGCGAAACCTTCGGTGTAGGCCGAATCGATCAACGCTCCGAAGACCTAATTCGGACAACGCGGGAATGTTTGTATTTGGGTATCGGCGCGGTCCGCTCCGGTGGGGTCGTGCGCGACATAGGCAAAGCAATTCAGAACCATGCAGAGTCCGCCGGTTTGGGAGTAGTTCGCGAGTTCATTGGTCACGGAGTAGGGGAGGTTTTTCATCATGAGCCAAATATTCCCCATTATTATGAACCATCTGCTCGCTTCCAATTCGCACCTGGAATGACGTTCACGATCGAACCGATGATCACAATTGGCTCGCCTCAAGCACACTTGTGGGAAGACGGTTGGACGGCAGCTACTGTCGACTTAAGCCGCACCGCTCAATTCGAACACACGGTTCTAGTACGAGAGGACGGGGTTGAAATTCTCACTGTTGACGAAGACGAAGCCCAACCATTCCTCCCCAACGCAGATAGGCAAAACTGGCCTCTAGCTATCCCGCCGAATCAGGGCGAGCTCGGAGCCTAGGGGCCGTGATCTTGATGGGCGCAAGATTTCTGTGCGTAGTCGCCGCGGCCACATTGGGTTTAGTCGCATGTGCAAGTGAACCTATGGTGCGACCTATTCCGACCACGACTCCTGTTCTGACAACCCTGCGCCCAGAACTCACCACCACAACCACGGAAAAGATCATTCAGCGAATGGCTTATGTGGTGCAGCCCGGAGACACTCTCGGAAAAATAGCAAAGGGCTTTGGCGTGACGGTGGCTGCCCTGATGACGGAAAACGGAAAAGAAGACACGATCTTGGGAATCGGAGAGACCCTCTTTATCCCTCCAGCCTCAGACGGAACTTCGGAGTGACACCGATTCGATACTTCGTTTCGCTACCGTCCGCCTTACTGATTTTCGTCCCTCTTGTCGCTTGCCAAGCGGAGATGAAACCCGAACCAGTCTCAATCGGTTCGACAGCGGTAACAGTTGGGGAGGTCGACCAAGAGGAAGAAGAATTCCGCGATACCTACGAAGTGGTTCGGGGAGACACCCTCATCGCGATTGCCGATCGCTTCGGCATCCATCTCAACGACCTAGTGCGCGAGAACAACATTGCTGATCCGACGATGATCTATGTAGGCCAAATTCTCTTAATCCCTCCACCCCCTGATAAAGACACCGGTCCCTTGTTGACGTTACCCCCGCCAACTGATCCCCAATTGCCGACAGTCGAACCAACAACTTCGCTGCGCGAAGAGTGACACTTCACCTTGGCTGCCTGGCATTCATCGGTTGGGCATGCAACTGTGATTGGGTGAACGAAGGTCGGCGTCAATGAACGGCAACAGTCCGCTCGGCCCAAACGTTGATCGAATCGATAAGCAAATAGATCAATGGTGGGAACAGTGGCGAGGTCGACCAGCTATTGATCGATTGTTCTACACAGCTTCGAATCTCGGCGATTTCAGCCTTGTTTGGCACATCGTTGGCGGCCTTCGCTCATTGCCCCCTGGGAGGCGACCGAAGAGCGCTATCAGGTTCAGCGCCCTTATGGGCATTGAGTCACTCCTGGTAAATCAGGGCATCAAAAGATTTTTCAGTAGAGTTCGTCCTGCCGAAGCCACAGACAACCCCACGTCACATCAACTACGTCAGCCAGTTACATCGAGTTTCCCGTCGGGCCATGCCTCAGCGGCCTTTTGCGCGTCAACGTTTCTTGCGCGCCGATCCAGGTTGGGGCCGTTCTGGCACGTGATCGCCGGCGCCCTGGCTTGTTCGCGTATACACGTTCGGTTGCATCACGCGTCGGATGTGGCGGCGGGAGCCGCGATAGGCGTGATCCTCGGAAAATTCGCGGAACGGTTTCTGCCCAGGGACTGAAATCCCGTTCTCATGTACCGACCAGCGAAGTGAAGTGCCGTACTCAAGCTTGAGCAGGGACCTCAAGTTCTGCCTCAACCTCAGAAATATCTAGGGTCACGTCAACTTCCGGTTGTCTAATTCGGTTGAGCACAGATCGGATATCCAGAAGCACATCGGTAACTTCGTTCGATGAGACCAGTTCGCGTTGCATAAAGCTGCCGAGGGCACGGTCAACTACGGCAAGAGCCTCGTTGGCGTTCGCAGAGGCAACGATCTTCACGTCCGAGGTCTCAGTCACCAGATGCTCCTATCTACCGGTATGGTAAAAGTTCCTACTCGCAATCTCACCCTATCGCTGCCGGCCACCCGATAACGAACATATTAGCCATAAGTCGCAAGCCCAAAGACCCGAGTATGTTCGTGACAATGAACGATAAATCTGGAATTCCTCTCGGTGTCACGTACGGAAGTCTCGGGGTTCTCGGTCCTTCGGCAATCACAGACGTCGCGCGATCGGCTGAAGCTGCCGGCTACCAATCTTTTTGGACGGTGGAAGCAACGGGTACTGACGCCTTCAGTCTGTTGGGGGCGGTCTCCCAAGCTGCTCCCGGGCTCGACTTGGCGACAGGTATAGTGCCAATTCAGTTTCGTGGTCCCTCGTTGACTGCCATGACCGCTGCGACACTCCAAGCACTCAACCCGAAACGAAACGTCTGGATTGGCTTGGGGGTGTCGGCACTAGGGGTGCTTCGTCAACATGGGATCCAAGCTCCAGACCGTCCCATCGCCATGATGCGTGAATACGTCGCTTTGCTCCGCGAATGTCTCTCAGGAGAGCCCGTGACATTTGAGGGTGATTTCTGGCAACTTCGGCGTTTTCGGCTGGCTATTCGTCCCGAAGAGCGGTCACCCAAGATTGTCATCGCCGCGCTTAATCCGCAGATGCTCAAACTCGGTGGAGAAATCGCTGACGCGGTTCTCTTGAACTACATCCCCGCGCCCTACGTGGGGGAAGCCGCGCAACACATCAGAGCCGGCGGAAATGCAACAATTATGAGCTACGTGCACGCTGCCGTGGGTGATCTGTCCGAGGTAGCTCGGTCCGCCCGAAAAGACTTATTCAACTACGCGATGGCTGACGGATACGCCAACATGTTCCGCTCGGCGGGATTTGGAAGCGAGGTCGATGAACTACGTTCGCGTCAGGCTGAGCGTGACCGCGAAGGCGCGCTCGCCTCGGTTACGGACCGCATGATCCAGGACATCAACTTCATCGGGAACCAGGGTGAGGTTGCTGATTTTGTTCGGAGCTACATCGAGGCAGGTGTCGAGTACCCCATCCTGATGCCAATGCCATGGGGTCCCGATCGCAGGCTGGTTACGGAGCTAACTCTGGAGGCCGCAGCTGTCGCCGTTTCCTAACACCGAAATCGACTTTCGGAAGAGAAGGACAACGTGGATTCCTTCGCTACTTCATGCTGTTCACCAACAGTTTCCGGAAGGTCATACTGTCCGATTGCTGTTTAACGCCCGTTGGAAGCCCGAGCGGATCTTTGATGTATTGGTTGGTGCTGGGTTTTCGGTTGAGACAACAATCCAAGATGCTGACTCTGTTCGCGTGACTGCCAAACTCATTCGGACCTTGTCGGACACGGTCGGCTCGAACATGCGGTTACTGCTCGTCGGGTTAAATCCAAGTTTTCATGCTGCTGACGCTGGATATGGATTTGCCGGTCCTGGTAACCGCTTCTGGCCCGCTGCGCTTGAAGCTCAAATTGTTACTAAGGAACGCGACCCGGTCTACGCCTTGCAGACAGACCGAGTCGGCATGACCGATCTTGTAAAGAAGCCGACCTCCAAGGCCGCTGAATTGACTGACATGCATTTCCAAGTCGGACTAGCAAGGATCAGTCGAATGTGCCGTTGGCTATCCCCGAAGGTCGTATGCGTTCTAGGCATTACTGGGTGGCGAGCCGCTTTGGGAGATTCCAGATTGTCGTTGGGCGCGCAGACCGTCCGGCTGGGCGCTAGGCCGGTTTATGTGTTGCCCAATCCCAGTGGACTGAACGCACACACAAACCACGGAGACCTAGTGAAGCGATTCGGTGACTTATTGGATTCTGTCTAAAGACTCAGCAGTTATTCAAACGAAGCGATGCCTGTCGGGCATGTGACACCGGTTACACCAAGTCCGCAGTAGCCGTTGGGGACCTTATGGAGGTATTGCTGGTGATAGTGCTCCGCGTAGTAGAACTCGCCTACCTCTAAAATTTCGGTTGTTATGGCGCCAAACCCGGCGTTGCTGAGAGCTGGCTGAAATTCCTGACGGCTTGCCTCTGCAAGTACTCGCCGTCGTTCGCTTGAAATGTAGATCCCGGATCGGTATTGAGTTCCCATGTCGTTCCCTTGCCGCATACCTTGGGTCGGGTCATGGTTTTCCCAGAAGAGCTTGAGTATTTCGGAATAACTGACAACGTTAGGGTCATAGACCGCAAGAACTACTTCGTTATGTCCCGTCAGCCCACTACAAACTTCTTCATAGGTGGGGTTGCGCGTGAATCCTCCGGCATAACCGACGGCTGTTGTTAGTACTCCGTTTGCCTCCCAAAAGATTCTCTCCGCGCCCCAAAAACAGCCCATCCCTAACACTATGTTTTCGCTGCCATCAGGAAAGGGTGGGACCAGGGGCTTACCTAGTACTTCATGACGGGCCGGAACGGGCATTGCGAGGTCGCGTCCCGGGAGTGCGCTGTCCGCTGAGGGCATTTCAAGTTTCCTACTCCAAAGTGACATCACTCTTACCTCCGTTCCAGATTAGGTCATTCCCGGCGGACAAGGCATGGCCTCACCTACCCTTAGTACATGTCGAGTTCCCTTATTCCACCTGAATCGTTGGCGCGTGTTGGCGAAATTTTGTCGGGCCCCGTGACGGTAGTGATTGACCGGCGCGAGGCACAGCGCTATGCCTACGCTGTCGGCGACGAAAATCCGGTCTATTTCAATGAGAGCGCCGCTGAGGCGGCTGGCTACCGGACAATTACGGTTCCGCCGTTGTTTGTAACCCATGCCCTGGTGCCACCAAAGCCGGCAAACATGCTTCGTGAAGATGGTTTGTACCAAGACGCGACCAGCGTTCACCTAGAAGTGTCGAGAATGATGTTCGGCGGAGAAGAATGGGATTTCATTGAACCGGTTTGTGTTGGCGATGAGATCACGGCCACGACGCGGCTTGCAGATCTTGACCAGAAAGAAGGAAGTAAGGGTCCGTTCGTTCGCCTTGTTCGCGAGACAACCTTCGTGAATCAAGAAGAGCAGTTGGTCGCGCGGTCACGGCAGATTGGCATTGCTCGATGACCAAATATCCGACCTTGGCGTCGACAAATGTGGGTGATCAACTTCCTCTAATGGGAAAAAGCGCCAACGAAGCTGAGCTTTTCTTGTACAGCGCAGCGAGTTTCAATCCACATCGCATTCATTACGATCGCGCTTACGCGCATCACGAAGGCCACCAGGACACAGTCGTTCACGGACCACTCCAAGGTTCGTGGCTTACTCAATTTGTGACCGATTGGGCCGGTCCCAATGCTCGGCTGATATCCATCGAATGGCAGAACCGAGCGAGCGTCTTCGTCGACGAAGAGGTTCAATTTTCAGGCACCGTCGTGGCTCTTGACCCACTGGAGTCGATAGTCGAACTTGAGATTTTCGAACAAAAAATCGACGGAACAATTCTGATGCCAGCCAAAGCCCATGTCAGATTGGAGGAACGGTAAATGAAGATAGCCGTCGACTTTCCTTCAGTGGCCTTTCGAGAAGGACCCGAGAAAGTTCTCGCCTTGGCCTCAGCTATTGAGGAAATCGGTTATGACGAGATCGCTGCGTTCGATCACGTGGTTATGGGCCACCCTGGAGAAGGTCGTCGCACCATTTATTCAGCAGAAATGCCCATTCTGGAAGCATTGATGTTGCTCTCGAACGTTGCGGCCGTCACTACTCGAGTATCTCTTTCAACGGAGGTGCTTGTGTTACCTCAACGCCAACCCGTGCTGGTTGCGAAGCAGATCAGCACCTTAGACACGCTCTCTGACGGACGTGTTCGATTAGGCATCGGAGTCGGCTGGCAAGATAGCGAGTACGACGCTCTTGAAGAGGACTTTTCTAATCGGGGCAAGCGTATGGATGAAGCGATTGATCTACTGAGGAGTTACTGGTCGGGTGGACGTATCGAATTTCGAGGGAGCTATTACGACTCGCACGACATGGGTATGGAACCAGTTTCGCCTCAAGGAGCGCAACTCCCGATCTGGGTGGGAGGAGATAGTCCTGCGGCTCTGAGAAGAACGGCCGAAAAGGCCGACGGATGGATGGCCTCGGGAGTGACAGACGAACAAGCCTTGTTGTGTGTCGAGCAGATACGGCACAAAGCCGAAGAATTCGGTCGAGGCGCTGACGAAATCGGCTTCCAACTCATGTTGCAACCTCCGCCGCGAACCGACGAGGACAAGGTCTTCTACGCCGACCTTGATGCCGTGGCAGAGCGGGCCGCTGTGGTTCGCGCGATGGGCTTTGACTGGACATCTGTAAATGCCACGGCGATCTTCCAGGCTGGTGCGCGGTCAGTTGATGCGATGATCGAACAGCTAGGTGTCATCCACGGTCGTATCAGAAGCGAAGTCGGTTGAGTCATCCGCTGCCTCCTGTTGAAGAAACTCCACTAAACCGATCAGGTCAGTCATCTTGTTGATCTGGTGGTCCGCGAGACTCAATGTCGCACGGTGATTTCCAATAGCGACCGTGATAGCACCTGCTGCTTGGCCCGCGAGGATGTCGTGGACCGAATCACCGACCATCAAGTAACTACCTTGACTCGCGTCACATTCTTCTACGGCTGCCAGAATCATGCCAGGACCAGGCTTCGCTCCATAACCT
>Ga0315334_10000485_pt1 | contig 24319 bp, 10 predicted proteins | sample M150034915metaG_FD_205555 | JGI IMG/M metagenome (GOLD analysis project Ga0315334, IMG submission 205555) | Ammonia-oxidizing marine archaeal communities from Monterey Bay, California, United States - M1 500m 34915 | ecosystem: Environmental > Aquatic > Marine > Intertidal zone | place: USA... | reverse complement strand
GCTGGCAGGTGGAGTGACACCCTGGTCTCATTTCTACAAAAAAGGTATTCACTCAGTGACGTGGCACCGCAATGAAAAAATGATTACCGAGCAAGGGCACGTTACGGATCTGTTAACCAACGAGGCTGTCGATTGGATTGAGAGCAGGAATGCAGATCAACCGTTTTTTCTGTACGTTCCATTTACAGCGGTTCATCTGCCTATCCGCGAGCCTGATGAGTGGCTTGCCCGTGTTCCTGAGCACGTCGTTGGAGTCGTTCCACGTCAGTACGCGGCTTGTATTCTTCATCTCGATGATGCAGTTGGCAGGATTGTCAAAGCCATTAACAAGGTTGGGAAAAGTGACAACACACTGATTGTCTTTACCAGTGACAATGGCGGATCCACGTCTGAAAATAATGACACGAAGTATCCTGATGACAATTGTCCCAATGGGAAGTTGCCGGGTAATAACTTTCCCTTGCGAGGCAAAAAGGGAGACCTCTACGAAGGTGGCGTTCGGGTCCCAACAATCGCCTGTTGGCCCGGCAGGATTCCAGCAGGTACGACTGCTGAAGTCCCCGTGCATGTGGTGGATTGGATGCCAACATTCTGCAAGTTGGCTGATTCAAAAATGGAAACCCATGCCTTGAAATGGGATGGGCAGGATATTTGGCCAGTCCTTTCGGGTGCGGGAAAACTGCCCCAGCGACCTCTGTACTCTGCGGGCGTTAATTTTCGCTCGCGGGCGTTGAGACAGGGTGATTGGAAATTGATCGTGTTCGCAGAAAAGGGGGCCGTGGCTGAGCGACTGGAACTCTACAATCTGCGGAAAGATCCGCGAGAAAAATCAAATGTGGCATCACTTCATCCGACCCGTTTGAGCGAAATGCGACAGTTGCTTGAGTCCTTGGCCAGCAATGATCGTGATGCGTTGGCGAACTCAGAGTGATGAGCATGAAGGTTGACCAAGTCCGAAAAGCGTTGTCCGATTGCATTCTGTTTTCGGTAGCTGGTGATCCGTGTTGACAATCGGCGGGCTTTGGATCGCCGGATGAAGCGACCGCTGGATGCCACTGCTTTGCGTTAGAACATCGTTTTCAGTGGTCGAGATGGAGTGATCCAATATGATATGGCAGCGATCGAGTCGGAACCTCGCAACGGTTATTCATGGTACGTTAATGCTGGGGCACGCGTCCTGGAGAACTGGGAACGGTGGATGTGGAAGTGAGTGTTTTTCGCGGATGAAAGCAGGTCGACACAGATGACAGAACTGCATGGAAAGAGTACTGAAATGGTGAACCGTCAATCGCAATCCGCTTGGGTTCGGAAGGACAGATTTCGCACCGGCAAGAAACAGGTGTTGGCTGTGCGCAGTTGCAAGGTCTCAACGCCGGGTGCACTGGCGATCATGTTTGTTTCGGCGGTTTGGGTTTCGGGCCTGCGGGGTGAGGATGCGTCCAATCGGCCACTGACGATGGAGGCAGTATCAGGGGAGGGTGTCTGGATTGATCCAAAGATTCGCGACGTCAATGTGAATCGCAGGTCGTCTGTGGGCGGACTGACGATCAAGGTGTGGTTTGACAAGCAGTTTCTCGGCACGGGGGATGCCTATCGCCGCCGTGCTGAGGAGTTCTCCAATGCAGAACGCCGCGCATTGCGCTCGCGGATAGTGAAGGGTTTGCAGACTCTCAGCGAAGCATCCCATGCAGTTGCGAGCGATGCCTTGCAGTCACTTGAGTCCGATGGTGTGATTCGTGAACTGCAACGTCACTGGATTGTCAATGGATTCACGTGCAAAACGACGATCGATGGCGTGGAGAAAATTAAAACAGTACCCGGCGTCAAAAAGATTTTCTTGGCGAATAATTCTGTTCTTCGACGAGGTGGTTTGCAGGCTGCGATTCCACCAACCACAGCATCGAGTAGTGAGCAACGGCAGAGTTACAAGCATCCCTGGTACATCAGATCGCTCCAGGCGAATCGTGTTTGGGAAGAGTTTGGAATCTTGGGCAGTGGAACACTTAATGTGATCGCGGATGGCAATTTCGCGGTTTCGCCGAACCTTGCTGCCAGTGTCTATCGCAATCCAAAGGAAATTCCTGACAACGGGAAAGATGATGACGGCAATGGTTGGATTGATGATTGCCACGGATACAACTTTGTAAACCGTTCGAATCAACTGACGGTTGTCCAATCACCTCGGGCTGTCTTTTCACGCACGCTGCACGGTTCCATGTGCGCGACGATCATTTGTGGCAATGGGACTCGGGAAAGTCCCTACGAGTTTGGTATCGCGCCGGAGGCGAAATGGGCGGGTGTGATCGGTGGGCTGTTTGAACTTGAGCCTGCTGTCGAGTGGGCGGTCTTGCAGAACGCGGATACTTATAGCATGAGTTTTTCAAACCCCAACCTCGGTGAGTATCGTAGTCATGTCCGTAAAGTCTTTGAACATGGCGCGTTTTGCGGTGTCTTTTTCGTGTCGGGTGCGGGCAATTTTGCTCAAACCGCGAAGTTGCCGGTGCAGATGCGGAGCCCGGAGGACACGCCGGAAGTCGTCTTTGCAGCAGCCGGGGTCCAACGCGACTTGTCCAAGACAAAATTCTCAAGTCAGGGACCGGTGCGATGGGATACCGAACACTATCAGGACGGGATGGTTCGCAAGCCGGAAGTTTGCGCCTTCAATCAGGATTTGCCGTGTCAACTGCCAAACGGAGATGTCATTGATGTGCAGATCAGTGGCAACTCATTTGCGGGGCCAATGTTCTGCGGTTCGATTGCGCTGATGCTTGCAGCAGATCCTGATTTGCTGCCTTGGGACTGTCGTGAAATCATTACCCAGACAGCGACTGACATTGCTGATGAGGGATATGATTACCAAACGGGGCACGGTCTCATTAATTGCTACCGGGCTGTCAAGGAAGTGTTGCGAAGGAAAGCGGTACGGGATGGCACCGATGCGTCAATGTACGCCGCATCAGATTCGAAAAATGATGTGGACGGTCAGCTTGCGGCGATGTCTGAAATCAAGCCTGTTTTGACGGTGGTTGCTGTTCGTCCGGGGAGTCCTGCGGCAGCCGATGGTGTCAAGCCGGGGGATTTGGTCGTGAGTATCAATGGGCAGCCCATTGCTGAACGCAAGGGTTACGATTCCGCACGTCAGAGAGCCCGCAGTAATCCGATAACACTGGTTTTGCAAAGGGGCGAAAATCGCAAGTCCTACCAGGTGCCACCGATTGCGTGGGGGCTCTCGCTCGGTATGCGTGCTGCGAATGTTTTTGATTAGAGGTTCAGACGTCGACTGACTTGGTTTCTGTAGTTGCGGATTGCGACGGCCGGGCAGGTGTCCAGTCGTTAACGGTTGTACTGACGTAATCGTTTGTCGTTGTTCAATAAATCAACAAGGTCGTTCATGTCCGAGCGCTGAGTGGCGGGTCGTTGGCGATCAGGATCCAGATCGTTTACGGACAAGCTTGAAGGACTCAAGGCGGTTTCTTCACGCCCCAAAGTGTCGAGGACTTTTCGGGCTAGAAGTCTGCCAGCTGGTTCGGCAAGGATGCCACCGATGTGGAGATCGCCATACAGGTTTTTTACGCTTCTGTCCTTTGTTCCGGCGGCGTCCATCCACGTTGCGTAAAACGGCTCATTGCTGATCAAAGCGTGTTGGTCGCAGATTCCGATCTCTGGATGCTTGGTGATGATTTCCATCGCCCATGGATTGATGAATCGTTCCATCGTTCCCTGAACCCGACCCGGCGCTTTACCATCACTTCGCAGATTACCTGGCGCAGGGTATCCCCGTGGAATCGGCGTGGTCGTCACGAAGATGAGTTTTGCCTGGGTCTTCTTTAATTCGGTGATCACTTTCTCAAGGTCAGCCTGATATGCCTCTTTTGTGCTACCAGAATCCCAATGACCGAAATTGAAGCTGATGATATCCCATTCAAGACCTGTCTGATCAAATGCTCCGAGCCACTGAACGACATTTGCGACTCCTTTCCTGACTGCCCCACAGTTGGTCGGTGGATGATAAATGTTCAATTGCCCTTTCAAAGCTGCTCGCAAGGCTTTGTCATAGTTTCCTGAGATCGAGTCGCCGATGAACAGGTAACGTCCCAACTTTGGGTCATCTTGCCCGCTGGCATCTTCAAGTAATCGGATTCCAACTTCGCTGGCGTGGAATACACCGTCTCTGAGTTGGCCGTGGACGAATGCCTGTTGCGTGAATGGTCGTATGTCGGCTCGCGTCATCAGTCCCATGATGCGGTGCTGACCATCGTGGCCTTGAGTTCCAATTTGGTACACTTTGTCGCCAATCTGGACGTCCATGAACCGACCATTTTCCTTCAGGAACCTTCCCGAGATCCACGGCTCGTCTTCGGTCGGTAAGTGATCAGGAATTGGTTTGACATACAGTTTTCCGTCAAAGATCGGTTTGGCCCCTTTTTTGATAAAGGCACGCACAGCATCGGCATCCTTAAAGTTCCGACGGACATACAGCTTCTTTGGCAAATCAAAGTGTTGGATATCGTGACCGACTTTGCATTCCACTTTTCCGGACTCAAAACCGCCTCGTTGGACGCGGGATTGCAGACCAATGATCGCGTTGTCGTCAAGTTTGACTTCGATCACGCCATCAGAATTGCGGATGTAGAAATTTCGCATTTGCTGGTCCAGCGGCGTGATGACGCCGTTGGAAACCTGGTCACCCGTTGGTGGATCCGCGTAAGAACGCTCTTCGGCTACCGTATGGTAGGTTGGCTCTTGCGCCGTTAAGGAAACCGCTGGCGTTAGCCACGTCATCAATATCAGGAAACGAAGAATTCCGCGTCGCATGGATTCTCTCTGCTGAATTTCAGGAGTGATGGGAACGATCAGCTTGTGCATGATTGCTGCCGTTCCTCCGGATGCACTTTTGAATCTTGAACGCATGGGGGTCCAGGTCTGCTTGGCTGCATCAGGAATGCGATGCCATTGTTGCTGGCGGTCGACAGTACGAAAAAGGGGTCGCATGATGGGGCCGCATGATGTCAGTCTAGTGGGATAACGCAGATAATCGATGATGGTACCGCGTCAACGAGCAAATTCTTTGGGTGGCCGTGTGGTGTTACCGTTCATCCTGATGCTCCACAGGCGGTACAATGATTTGCGGTACAATGATTTGTTCAGTTCCTTGCCTGACCTTCCCGCCTGAACCCAAATCGGACCGGTTCCGATGCCTCGATTTCATGTTGGTTTTCAATCCTCCGGTGTCCGGGCTGGTTTTCGGTCGCTGATCCTGATTGCGCTGTACTTCCCATGCTGGGAGATTGCCTATGGTGATGATACGGCGATCCAGTTCTTCGAAAGTAAAATTCGCCCTATTCTGATTGATCGTTGTCAAAACTGTCATGGCAGCAAAAAGCAGTCAGGCGGTTTGCGGCTTGATTCGAGGGCGTCGTTGCTGAGGGGTGGGGACACTGGCCCAGTCGTCGTACCAGGCGCACCATCCGACAGTTTGTTGGTTCATGCCATTCGTCATGAGGGCGACTATGCCATGCCGCCCAAGGGGCAACTCTCTGAACGGGCGATTCGTGATATTGAACAGTGGATAAAACTGGGCGCGCCGTGGCCAGAGTCCAGTGACGCCAAGGATGGCTTGGTTGCGGATATGACTTCGGCCAAAGTTCGGGATCATTGGGCTTTTCAAAAGGTGCTCAAGCCAGCCGTACCCGCCCTGGATTTGCCCCCGAACGCTTCACCGAATCCGATAGATCCGTCTGCGGCGCCCGTCGACGCATTTGTACAAAGAAAGCTCGCAGAGCATCAGCTGAGCGCGTCTGGAATGGCCGATCGACGCACATTGATCCGACGGCTGACCTATTCGTTGACTGGTTTGCCTCCAACGGTCGGCGAAGTTCGGGACTACCTGAATGACAGGGAACCGCACGCTTATCAACGCCTGGTCGATCGCTTGCTCGATTCCGTCCAGTATGGTGAACATTGGGCGCGCCACTGGCTCGATGTGGCGAGGTACTCGGATACCAAGGGTTATGTCTATGGAAGAGAAGAGAGATTCTGGACGCATGCCTGGCTGTACCGTGACTGGGTGGTGGCGTCGCTCAACGCAGACATGCCTTACGACCGTTTTTTACTGCTGCAATTAGCAGCCGACCAAGTGGAGGATCGTCAACCGCGAGACTTGGCTGCGATGGGTTTCCTGACGTTGGGGCGTCGATTTCTTGGCGTTCGTCGTGAGATCATTGATGATCGCATCGATGTTGTTTGTCGAGGGACGATGGGGCTGACCGTCAGCTGCGCCCGGTGCCACGATCATAAGTTTGACCCCATTCCGGCGGCTGATTATTACTCCCTGTATGGTGTCTTTGACAGTTGTATCGAACAGTTGGTGTCATTGGAGGATCCAGGCGGCAATGATGCTGACCCAGAAGATGCGTTTCGTGTTGAGCTTCTGAAGCGGCAGACGGCATTGGCCGACAAAATGGCACGGCGACGATCCGAGGCAGATTTGCGTGTGAGAAATCGGATTGCTGATTACCTGTTTGCTCAGTCAGAACTTGAAAAGTATCCGGCCAATGGGTTCGATCAGATATTCGCCAAGGATGATCTGTTGCCGGCAGTGGTCCGACGTTGGTCCCAATACCTGCGTGAAGCTGCCCGAGGCAATGATCCCATCTTTGAACCGTGGCAGCGTTACGCCGAGTTGTCCGATGACTCATTTGCGACGCAGGCAAAAGAAATCGTTGATCAAATTCAGTCCGCCTCCAGTAATCAGGTGAATCCTCGCATCGCCATCCTGTTTGACACTCCGCCCACCTCATTACGTGATGTCTGCAATCGGTATGGCGAGGCATTCAAGCGAGTGGCGACTGACTGGCAGGCTGAAATTGACCAGGCGAATGCCAGTCAGGCGAATCATCCCGCCGGTCTTTCTGATCCACACGCCGAGTCATTGCGTGCCGTGCTTTTTGGCTCGGAATCACCATGCCAAATGCCGTCTGGCTCGATCATTGATTGTGAAACTTACTTTGACTCAGCTGCCTGCACAGAGTTATGGAAACTACAGGGTGAGATCGACCGGTGGATTGTCCAGTCAGAACAGCCGGTACCGTATGCACTGACCCTTCAGGACAGCAGGAAACCGGCGGAGCCGAGGATTTTCAAGCGTGGTGATCCGCTGAATTTGGGAAGGGATGTTCCACGGCAGTTCCTGTCCATCATTGCGGGATCCCAACGACAGCCATTTCAGTACGGAAGTGGCCGTCTGGAATTGGCTCGTGCCATCATTCATCCCGACAATCCACTGACAGCGCGAGTCATTGTCAACCGAGTCTGGGCACATCACTTTGGTCAGGGGCTGGTATCGACCCCGAGTGATTTCGGGATTCGGGCTGCCGCACCATCTCATCCACAACTGTTGGACTGGTTGACGACTGGTTTTATCAAAAGTGGCTGGAGCCTGAAAACGTTGCATCGAAGAATCGTGCAGTCGTCGACCTACAGACAGTCGTCGTCCGGGCCCGCGAATAGCGGCCTACTTGCATTGGCTTTGCAAACGGATCCGGACAACCGCCTGCTTTGGAGATTCAGTCCCCGGCGTCTTGGCTTTGAGGAATTGCGTGACTCCGTATTGTCAGCCAGTGGACAACTCGATCGAACAAGCGGAGGTAAAGCCACGCCTCTTTTTAAAGAACCGTATCCCACCAGGCGAACACTGTACGGTCTGGTCGATCGCCAGTACCTGCCTGGCACATTGAGGATGTTTGATTTTGCCAACCCGGATCTGCACGTCGCAAAACGGAGCGAAACAACAGTGCCTCAGCAGGCATTATTCTTCATGAATCATCCCTGGGTGTTGAAGCAAGCACGAATACTGACCGGGTTGGTTCAGGCATCGCCAGATTCTCGCCAGCGAGTGGGCTTGCTTTTCCGACAGATCATGCAGCGTGAGCCAACGGAGGTCGAGGTCAACGAAGCTTTGGAGTTGGTCGCTGCGGCGAACCCACAGGATGACGTTGCGGTTCGGCCCACGATTCAGAATTGGACCTACGGTTACGGTGTCTTCGATGAAGCCGCCGGGGCGGTGACTCAATTCACCCCTTTGCCGCATTTCACGGGTTCGGCATGGCAAGGTGGCGACAAGTTCCCCGATCCAGCACTTGGGTGGGTTCAGCTGACCGCTCGCGGTGGGCACCCCGGTAATGATCGACAGCATGCCGCGATTCGACGCTGGATCGTCGACCGAGATATGAGCATTCGCATTCGCAGTGATCTAAAGCATGAGCCAACTGAGGGCGATGGCATTCGTGCGTTCATTGTCAGTTCCGTCGGGGGAATTCATCACAGCGTCACTCTGCATCATGACGATCGGCAGCTTGGTGTCGATGAACTTGCTGTTACCAAGGGGGATGTGGTGGATTTTGTTGTCGATATCGGAAAAGGTCTGAATAACGACCAGTACCTTTGGAAGGTAGTGATCCAGGAGGTTGGTGTTGGTGATGATGACAAAACCATCACTTGGGATTCAATTGCTGATTTTCCCTCGCCGGTTTCCAACCTGTTGGATGGTTGGGAGCAATTGGTTCAGGTTCTGTTGTGTTCCAATGAATTCATGTTTGTCGACTAGGAAATCACCGTGAACAATCAATCCATGCACAGCATATTCCCGGTCAGACATGCCTGCTGCATCAGGTCAGGGGAGAACGATCATGTCCAGAGATGATTTCATGCCTGCCTGTTCCCGACGGGACTTGCTGACACGGTCGGCGCTCGGTTTAGGATCGCTTGGACTGATCGGTGTCCTTCAGGACGATCAACAGCTTGCCAACGCGGGACCCGCGAGTGCCTCACCGACTTCGCTGCAGGCACGTGCTCCGCATTTTGCCGGGCGGGCCAAGCGTGTTATCCATTTTTTTCTTAATGGAGGGCCGTCGCACGTTGACACATTTGACCCCAAGCCCGCGTTGCTGAAATATGCAGGCAAACCATTGCCGAAAACATTGCGAACGGAACGCAAGACAGGTGCCGCGTTTCCGTCTCCCTTTGAGTTCAAACGGTATGGTGAATCGGGAATTGAGGTCAGTGAATTGTTCTCGCGAACTGCCGCGCACATCGACGACATCGCGGTGATCCGGTCCATGCACGCTCAGGTTCCCAACCATGAACCGTCTTTGATGTTGATGAACTGCGGTGACTCGGTGCAGCCGCGACCCAGCATGGGGTCGTGGTTGTTGTACGGATTGGGGACAGAAAACCAGAACCTGCCAGGATTCGTGGCCATGTGTCCCGGTGGTTTGCCCATCAAAGACAACGAGAATTGGCAATCTGCGTTCCTGCCCGGCACGTTCCAGGGCACTTATGTTGATTCCAAACACAAGGAATTCAATCGTCTGATCGCGAATATTGAGCACCCACACATCACGACGGAGCAGCAGCGACGTCAGTTGGATCTGCTCGGGCGATGGAACAGACGTCATCGAATTTCGCGAGTTGATGAACGCCTCGACGCAAGGATTTCGTCTTACGAACTTGCATTTCGGATGCAACAGGATGCCCGGGAAGCCTTTGATCTGGCTGATGAACCACGTTACATCCAGGACATGTACGGTCCGGGGGTCCACGGTCGTCAAACGCTGATTGCCCGACGTTTGGTGGAACGGGGTGTTCGATATGTGCAGTTGTGGCATGGTGCGGGTCAGCCGTGGGATAACCACGACAAGATCGAAGCCAATCATCGCCGGCTTGCCAATGAACTCGACCAGCCGATCGCCGCACTGCTGACGGATCTCAAGCAGCGGGGGATGCTGGAAGAAACGCTGATTTTGTGGGGTGGTGAATTTGGACGCACCCCCAGCGTTGAATTGGAAGGTGGCGGCAAATCAAAGCTTGGACGTGATCACAACCATTACGGGTTCACCGTCTGGATGGCCGGTGGAGGAATCAAAGGGGGCACGGTCCATGGCGCGACCGACGAGTTCGGGTTTCGCGCCGAACAGAATCGGACCAGTGTTCATGATCTACACGCGACCATGCTGCATACGCTGGGACTGGACCACGAACGGCTGACCTATCGTTACGGGGGACGCGACTTCCGCTTGACAGATGTGCATGGTCGAGTTCTGAGTGAAATCCTGGCCTGAGGGCACTCGCCAATGGTTGGGACGGGAATCGCCCGTTGTTGATGCCGCCACATCGACCCGGATGCTCGATCGAGTAAACCAAAGGGACAGGTTGCGAACACTGACAAAGTTTCGCTGGGGTGGCACGCCTCCCCCCTCAACTGACGCCCGACTGACGCGCAGTCCATTGTGATCAGTCACAACTTCCTGCAGTGCCACACGAGGGTTCTGCTTGACGAATCGTATGGGACGCTCGATACATTCGCCTCGTTGAAAGACGTTTGATTGGTTCAAGAGCACGTGGATCGTGCAGGCAGCAGGGCCAGAGGAATGCCTCACTGCCGGCTGACTGCTGTTACTGGACGCTATTTGCTGCTAACCTCGTTGTCTTGGACGGCCCATTCCCTGCCATCGGAATCTATCTGAGTCATGAATTTCTTCATCGACCGACCCGTTTTCGCCTCTGCGATCGCGTTGATCATGATCATGGCGGGGGCGATCAGTATGACGGTCCTGCCGATCGCTCAGTTCCCCCCATTGGTACCGCCTCAGGTTCAGGTTTCCACACAGTATCTCGGTGCGGGGGCAGACGTTGTTTCCAAGACGGTGACAACACCGCTGGAGGAACAGTTGAACGGTTCGGCCGGCATGATTTACATGTCGTCCAACAGCACCAACAACGGTGATTCGATCATCACGGTGACGTTTGATGTCGGATTCGATCAGAACATCGGTCAGATGGAACTGTTGACTCGCAGCAACGAGGCATTGTCACAGCTTCCCTCAGAAGTGCAGCAGGTTGGTCTGACGATCGAAAAGCATTCGACCAACATGTTATTGGCGGTCAGTTTGTTGTCGCCCAACGGGACACACGATGCGACGTTTCTTCAAAACTATGCCGACATCCACCTGACCGATGCATTGACGCGAATTTCTGGCGTTGCTTCGGTGATTAATTTTGGACTCAGTAAATACGCCATGCGTATCTGGCTGGATCCAGCCAAACTGAACAACCTTGGTATGACGGCGACCGACGTCCAGCAGGCGATCAAGGAACAGAACCAGCAGGTGGCCGCTGGCAAGATTGGGCAGGCCCCGGCACCTGAGGGTCAGACGATTGAATTCCAGCTCAGTACCTTGGGCCGGCTTGAGCAGGTTTCGCAGTTCGAGAACATCATTGTTCGTGCGACTGCTGGTGGGTCAGTGGTGCGGATCAAGGACATTGCTCGCGTCGAGCTTGGCAGTGAGGAATATGACTGGGGAACCCAGTTGAATCGGAAGCCGACAGCCACCATCATTGTTTTTCAATTGGCGGATGCGAACGGACTGCAGATCAAAAAAGAACTTGAGAAGACCATGGACGGCCTCGCGGACCACTTCCCCGCGGACATGGAGTGGGTCGTGCGCTATGACACCACCGAATTCATTACCGATTCAATTCATGAGGTGTTGGTAACACTGCTTCAGGCGATTGGTTTGGTGATTGTCGTCGTCTTTATCTTTCTTCAAAACGTGCGTGCAACGTTGATTCCAACGATTGCGGTGCCCGTTTCTCTGATCGGCACGTTTGCCTTCATGCTGATGTTCGGGTTTTCTATCAACACGCTTAGCCTGTTGGGAATGGTGCTGGCGGTCGCACTCGTCGTTGATGACGCGATTGTCGTGGTCGAAAACGTGATGCGTCGGCTCGATGAAGGTGGTAAGGATTTGAACCAGGTCACCAAGGAGGCGCTGGCTGAGGTTCGCGGTCCGATCATCGCGACCACGTTGGTGCTGATGGCTGTCTTTGTTCCGGTCTCGTTCATTCCCGGCATGACCGGGCAGCTATACAACCAGTTTTCCCTGACCATTGCGATCGCAGTGGGGTTGTCCGGGATCAATTCCTTGACGCTCAGTCCCGCCTTGTGTGCTGTCTTGTTGAAACCGGCGAGTGGAAAAAAGAACTTTCTGTTCCGTGCCTTCAATACGGGTTTCAATAAGTTCTCCTCTGGTTACGCGGAGGCCGTCAGATGGATGTCCAAACTGTGGTACGTGACGCTGGCAGCCTTTGCCGGTCTGTGCGTGTTGATGGTCTATCTGTTCATCTCGACCCCCACCGGGTTTGTCCCGGAAGAAGATCAGGGTTATGTGATGGCAATTGCTGATCTGCCCACTGCAGCGACCATCGCCAGAACCCGTGAAATCATGGATCAGGTCAGCGAAATTGCTTTGCAGACCGACGGGGTTGCTGATGTGGTTGAGGTGTCTGGTTACAACATCATCGACTCGGTCAAGCAGCCGTATGCAGGATTTGCCTTTGTTGTGCTGAAGCCTTGGAGCGAACGCACCACGCCGCAGACCCAGTTGCGTTCGATCATCAAGTCGCTGAATCAGAAAATGGCGACGATTGCTGGGGCCAGAGTCAAAATTGCCAACGCTCCTGCGATTCCCGGACTGGGATCCACGGGTGGGTTCACGTTCGAAATTCAAGATTTGAACGATCGCGGTGTGACCGCGCTGAGCGAGGCGAGTGACCATTTTATCCGCGCCGCCAAAAACAGACCCGAACTGGCCGGTGTCTATAGCACGTTCAATGATTCGGTTCCGCAACGATATCTTGATGTGGATCGAACCAAAGCAAAGATTCACGGTGTCTCGCTTACTGAGTTGTTTGCGACATTGCAAATCAACCTCGGATCTTTGTACGTCAACGAATTCAACAAGTACGGCAAGGTCTACCGTGTCTACCTGCAGGCAGAGGAAGACGCTCGTTCAGACGTCGAAGACATTGGGCGTTTGAAAGTGCGTAACAAGGAGGGGGATATGATCGACCTCAACGCATTCATCCGGACGGAACCACTGGTAGGCCCCTACAACATTCCCCACTACGACCAATACAAGGCAGTCGCTGTGAACGGTGGAAACGCACAGGGCTACAGTTCGGGTCAAGCGATCTCAGCCATGGAGGATTTGGCTAACAACGAGTTGTCGGATGGATTTGGTTTTCAATGGACTGGGATCACTTATCAGCAATTGAAGGCGGGCAATCTTGCTCCATTGATTTTCGCCCTTTCACTTGTGTTTGTGTTTCTCGTGCTGGCGGCCCAATATGAAAGCTGGACGATGCCGATCATGGTGCTGATGGGGGTTCCATTGGGGCTTCTCGGGGCGGCGGGGGCCTTGGCTGTTCGCGGGCTTGATCTTGATGTCTATGGGCAAATTGGCTTGGTGATGCTGATTGGATTGACGGCCAAGAATGGGATTCTGATCGTTGAATTTGCAGCTGAGCAGAGACGCAATGGAGCGACAATTCTGCAAGCAGCGATGGAAGCAGCGCGGGTGCGTTTACGACCGATCCTGATGACGGCATTGGCTTTCATCATCGGTCTGTTGCCACTCGTATTTGCGACCGGTGCTGGCGCCAATTCACGGCGTTCGCTTGGGACGACGGTGGTTGGTGGTCTAGCTGTGGCTACGGTACTGATCATTTTTGTTCCGATTTTCTATTACACAGTTCAGCATATGCGTGAATGGACCATGAAGTCCCGAACATCACGCAAGGCTGGCTCAGAATCTAAAACCACTCCATGATTGAAATTGGATGATAAAGGTGCTTACAACAACTGCCTGTGGTGCGACTGGGATTCGGTTTCAGCGCGTCTGTCAATGTTTGCTGAATACGTCGGTGTTGCTGCTGACGGTTACGGTCGCGGTTGCATTGGGGTGCGACAAAAAACCGGTCGTCACACCAAAACAACCGCCGCCAGTTGTGGTTGTTGCAGTCGTTCAGAAAACAGTTCCCATCATTTATCCCTTCAGTGGAACGGTGCAGGCCGTCAAGTACGTCGATGTTATCCCTCGGGTAACGGGATACATCACCGAACGTAAATTCGTCGAGGGAAGCATCGTCGAAAAAGATCAGTGGCTCTATGAAATTGATCCCCGACCCTTTCAGGCAGCACTCGACGTCGTGGAAGCTGATTTGACGCGTAGCAATGCGCAACTCACCTTCTGGACGGGTGAGGTCAAGCGTTATACCGACCTGGCGGCGCAGGGAGCCGGTTCGCAGCAGCAAAAGGAACAGGCGGTGGCCAAGGAAGCTGAAACCAACGCCGATATCCAGCAGGACAAGGCCAATCTCGAAACGGCTAAGTTGAATCTTGAATATACCCGTCTGAACGCGCCCTTTAGGGGACGAATCCAGAACACGAAACGGAATGTCGGGCAATTGGTCGATGCGGAAACAACCATCCTGACGTCGCTCGTTCAAATCGATCCGATCTATGTTGAGTTCAAGGTTACCCGCAATGAGTTGTTTGAAATGCAGGCCGTGACCAGTGGCGAATTGACGGGAAAAAAAGTAGATCTGTCAAACATCAAGTTCAAACTGTTGTTGCCAAATGGCAAAGAGTATCCGCTTGAAGGAACCCTCGATTACATAAGCTCGGAAATTGACCCTGCCACCGACACGCTGATGGTCCGCGGGATCATTGCCAACCCGGAAGAAAGTGCAAAGACCGAAACCTTGATCTCTGGGCAGTATGTGCCAGTTGAAGTCATTCTGGGCGAGATGCCTGAATCTTTGCTCGTTCCCAAAGCCGCTGTCGTCGAATCGCAGTTGGGCGAACAAATTTACGTCGTGAACGATTCCAAGAAAGTTGAAATCCGCGATGTCACCGTAGGAACCCTTTATCAGGAGCAGTACGTCATTACCTCAGGTTTGAAACTTGGCGACATGGTGATCGTCGAGGGTACACAGAAGGTGCGAGCGGGTGAAACTGTTGATACTGCGGGTACTGCTCCCGCTGTCCAAGCGACTCCAGCCCCTGCGACTCCAGCCCCTGCGACGCCAGCCCCTGCGACGCCAGCAACGCCCACTCCTGTAGTTCCGACAAACCCAGCCCCCACTGTTCCAGCAAAGTAGTGACTTTCTAATCATTCCGACGGCCAGCTGTGTCTGGGTCCTCGATGGACGGAATTTTGTCTTTGTTGTTGCGTTGGGATACATCGGCAGCTTGATTCATTAAACTGTCAGAAGCCCCAGAGGTGATTTTGGGGCAGCATCGCGGGGATACATTGTGCCCGTCGATCGTGTACTGAACTCAAGGACTTCGCCTGCCATGCTTTCCAGTTTTCGCTCATTGTCGGTCTTTGTGCTCGTTTGCGTGCTGTCCTTTAGCAGATCTGTCACTGCAGCAGAGCCTCCGAATATCGTTTTTTTCTTTGCCGATGATCAAACGACCAGCACGCTGGGGTGTTATGGAAACCCTGTCATTAAAACGCCCAACATTGATGCGTTGGCGCGCCTCGGCACACGTTTTGACAACGCGTGTGTCAGTCACTCAATCTGCTGGGTCAGTCGTACGACGATTCTGACCGGACTCACGGGCCGCAGTTTTGGGACCTCGGGCAATCCCGACACGGCGACAGCCGAAGCGGCGGAAACGCTTTACTCTGACATCCTGCGTCAGCAGGGCTATCGCACCGGTTACTACGGTAAGTGGCACGCCAAGATGCCACGGAAATTCAAACGGGAAGATCACTTTGATGAATTCGAAGCGATTGGTCGCAATCCTTTTTACAAGAAGCAGCCAGATGGGAGTTTGCGACACGAGACAGAGGTCATTGTTGATCGTGGCATTGAGTTCATCAAATCGCAGCCCAAGGGCAAGCCGTTTGCATTGAACATGTGGTTCAATGCCTGTCATGCAGAGGACAGTGATCGCCGACCTGGGATCGGGCATTTTCCGTGGCCGCGCGCCGTCGACGGCATGTACGAAGACATTGTGATTGCACCCCCACGGTTGAATGATCCGGCCATCTTTTACGCGTTGCCTGATTTTTTGAAAACCACGATCAACCGCGAGCGTTTTTTCTGGCGTTGGAACACCGACCAAAAGTATCAGACCAATGTGCGTGCCTATTACCGCATGGTCAGCGGTATTGATGGTGCGATCGGAAGATTCATGGAGGCTTTGGAGAAAGCTGGGTTGGCGGAAAACACGATCATTGTTTATTCCGCTGACAACGGGTACCACATGGGCAATCGAGGGTTGGCTGGCAAATGGTCCCACTTTGAAGAGTCACTGCGTGTTCCCTTGATTGTCCATGATCCTCGAGTGGAAGCGTCAAAGCAGGGGCAGGTTGCAAAAGAACCCGTTTTGAATCTGGATCTACCGGCAACTTTTCTTGATTGGGCAGGCATCGGGATTCCCGAACGTTATCAGGGCCGCAGCCTGAAACAAATTGTCAGTGGAGAACAATACGGGGAATGGAGAAATGAGACGTTTCATGAACATTTTGCTGTCCGAAATCGCATCCCCGCATTTGAAGGTTTGCGAAACAAAAACTACAAGTACGTCCGCTACTTTGATCATGGAAACCATGAGTTTCTGCATGATCTGAACAACGACCCCGATGAGTTGCTCAATCTGGCAGACGATCCAGCGTTTGCTGGTGTGCTGACTGCGATGCGGCAACGTACTACCGAGAGAGTCAATGAATATGGTGGCCCGCTGGATCCGGCCGCGGGATTCAGTCTATCGACGGTCCCGAATCCGGTGGCATCTGCCAAAAATGCCGGTGGCGTTAATGCCGATGGCTTCATGAAGGTCTTTGACGGGAAAAGCCTTCGGCAATGGTCAGGTGATCGTGAGTATTGGTCGGTCCGGGACGGAGCGATTACGGGTGTGACTGATGGTTCGCTCAAAAAGAATCGATTTCTGACCTGGAAGGCATCGACCATTCGTAATTTTGACCTGCGGGTCAAAGTCAAAGTAACAGCGGGTGGCAACAGTGGTATCCAGTATCGTGGCACTTCGCGTCCCGACCTGGGGTTGGATGTCGTGACCGGTTATCAATGCGACGTGGTTGCAAATAATCCGAAGTACAACGGCATGCTTTATGAAGAACGGGGGCGACGTATCCTGTCGCATACGGGCGAGAAAGTCATCATCGATCCTAAGGGGCAAGGGTGGGTGATTGACACTTTGCCTGTGCCCGAATTTGCTGCCGATCAGTGGCATGAGTACCGTGTGCTGGTTGAGGGGAACCACCACCAACATTGGATTGATGGACACAAGACTGCCGACCTCATCGATTTCGACGAACATGGTCGAAAACTTGAAGGCGTTCTGGCCGTCCAGGTGCACGTTGGACCGGCGATGACTGTTCAATACAAAGACTTTGAAGTCAAACACCTGCCCGATAGCTTGCCTTTGGCAACTGCCGCTGATCACCCCATTCCGAAAGAAGCTCGCGGAGTTCGGCCCCAAGGACGCTTGCCTCAAGGTTGGCAACCACCGATTTATGGCCAGCAATAAGACAGTTGCTTGCATTGTTTAACCGCGTGGTCCCCGTCCATCGGCCTGTGTTTCAATCTGACAAGATGGGCAATGCACCGAAGGCAGGCCGAGATCCGTGGGGTTGCCGCTAAGGAGTGACGGCGACAGGGGGTGAGAGCATTGCCGTAAATCAAGATTGACAGAGACTTTCTTGTTTGCTGTACTCCACCAAACTGGTTTGCTGGCAACTTCGAGGGTGGATTCCGAGGAAGATGATGGATAGGGAAGAAGTCAATCTCTGCTGGGTGGCACAACGTGATCGATCAAGTTTTCATGACTTGCCCCGGTGGGCCAAATGGCGTGTCACGAAGAAATTCGCAAAATGGTCTGGTAAGCCTCGCCAAGTTTCGGTGCCCTTGTTTTGGGGGCAGGAAATGACAATCGTCTATCCCGAGTACGTTTCGGGGAGGTTGGGTCGTTATGGTTTCTTCGAGAAAGATGTGACTTCGATATTTATTGATTGTCTCGAGCCAGGCATGACCTTTTACGATGTCGGATCACATTTTGGTTATTTCAGTTTGCTGGCATCAACTTTGGTAGGTCCAGAAGGGCAGGTCTTTGCCTTTGAACCAACGGCCAATACTTTTCAGGTGCTTTCAGAGAACGCGGCAAGACGTGATAACATCACCTGCAATCAGGTGGCTGCCTACAGGGAATCAGGACATCTCACCTTCTTGGACCAAGGTCTTGGGGATAGCAGTCTGAATTTTATTGTGGGTGACCAATGGGAGGGCGGTGAAACAAAAGCGGGTACCCGCGAAATTCAGGTTCCAGCGATCAAGTTGGATGATTTTGCTCAGCAACATGGGGACCCTGATTTTCTGAAAATCGATACGGAGGGTGCCGAGGTTCCCGTTCTGCAGGGAATGGCCAACGTGATTCAGCGTTGTCACCCCACCATTGTGCTTGAGCTGGGAGACCCCGTCTGCGAACGCACCGGAAATGAACCGAGTCGACAGAATGTCGTTCTGCTTCAGGACTACGGATATGAGGTTTTTGAATATCAAAATTTCCGTTGTCAGCCGCACAAAGTAAAAAATTCTTATCCGTACACTAATCTTCTGTTTCGACACCCTTCGAGAATCCACCGCGGCCGAGTTGCTGCGTAGAACTGGTACCAGATAAAAACCGTTTCAGGTCTCAGTGCTGGTCAGTCTGGTCGGCAGTTGAGGCTTCTGGGTCGCTGGCTTCTGGGTCGCTGGGCCGGCTATCTGCTGTGCATTGTCTGACTGGTGGCCGCAGTCTTGGCACGGACCCGAGCGTTTGATCAACAAGGTCTTCTGAATCTTTGTCACTGAGGGCCGGACGTCTCTTCGGATACCAAAAGATTCAGCATGGTCTCGACGGGAACTATCGGTGGGAACTATCGACGGGAACTATCGGTGGGGACGAGGCTGACATTGCAAAACGTCAACGCGGCAATTCCATTGGAACCCTTCAGAAGTTTCTTTTGGCTCCACGATTGTTCTTTCAGATAGGTGATCTTGCGGGATTGCGAGGGGGCCTTCAGTTTCAGGGTCAGGCGTTGGCCGGTTGCACTTCCTGAAGCGATTTGGTTGCGTTCACCATCAAGGTAGAATTCGTCCACCAGATCATCTGACCAAACAACGGGTTGGTCAAATTCCAAATGGAGGGTGTCTTTTGTGTCCACGGCAAACGTAGCGCTCTGCAGATTCGGAGCGGTGATGGCTTGAGGGAATTCCTTTTGATACAGATCACGTTCCATCACCGGTTGAATCAACTTGGCAAATTCTGCCCATCCTGAGAGTGGATAATGGCAACCTCCCGGAGGTTCGATCCCCAGTGTCGACATGATGCTCATTCTGGAATAGAGGTTTGGCAAGGTGCGTTGTATTTCCCTCAGCATGTCGCCATTGCCATTGCCCATGCTACAGGCATTCGGCCAAATCTGAAAAATGTAGTATTGCTCGACGTTGGGAAAGTCGCGTTTCCAGGATGCGGACATTTCAATGAAGTATCGCTGGTAGGTCTGCCAGCCATAGCCACCGTCGGGGCCTGCAGCACCCTGGTCATTTTCACCCTGATGCCATAGGACGGCGCGGATGCCGTGCGTCAGTTGAGCTTGGCGAACTCGCCACAGCAGACGACCGTAGATGGTACTCAAGTCGGTCGGGTCTTGTTCGTTGCGCTGGTGTTGATCGATGCGGGTGCCACCCACAGCACCATTGATAATGCAGATGGGAACTTGCTGACTTTTCAACAAGCGTTTTGCAAGTTCCATTCCCCAATACCCAAGTTCGGCTTTCTCACCATTTCTGGCTTTCCAGACAGGCAGGCACCAGAGGTTTTCATCCACTTCTTGATCCGCTTTGCGGCGAGTTTCCGGCTTGCCATAGCTGCGGATCCAATGGTTGGTTTCCGGGGGTGACGTTTCACGCGTGTCGGTTGCCAGAGCGTTGGATTGACCGTCGATGATGTAGGCATCGCCGCAGACAAGGTTGTCGGCAGTGTATTGAACTTTCGTCACGCCCTTGGTTTCGATACCGAATTCGACGCGATAGATGATCAGGCCTGCCGCAAGTCTGGTTTTGAACGCATAGGGTTGTCCCGGTTGGCAGTTCTGTTTCTGGTGCGCAATCAACTGGTCATCGGCATACACCTTCAGGAACACTCCGTCAGCCGGTTGCTTCAGTGTTCCGTTGAAATACAGTGTCCCTTGGTTGCTCTCGTCTCGCGCGTAGAATTGGTTGTCGACAGGCCTCTCATCTGCTCCTGGCGTACGAACTACTCTCGCATCATGCTGTGGTTCCTCGACCAGGATGCCAGTGCTGACAGAAGTTGACTTACCACCGTTTCCAATGGTTGCCGTGACGGTTAACAATCCGCTGTTTTGAGATCGGCTCAGAATCATTTTTCCGGGTTGAGTCTGATTGATGGTTGCCAAGCCGGTAACCTTCCAGTCGTAGGTCAGTTGTCCGTGACCCGTGGATTCCATTTGTTCGAGATTCTTCATGTGTGGCACGATTTCGATGGTGTCGCGGCCATTCCACTTTGAGGGTGCCTGCAACGTAAAGATCGGTTCGGGGATCGACTCTTTGACCATCACAGGAATGTTCAGGGTTTTCAAGCCGTCCGGGTAGATGGCCTTGATTTGCAATACCCGCTTTTGGTCACCGGCTACCCGTTGGGCTTCGTAGGTCAGATGGAATCGATCCACTGCCAGAATCTCTTGATCGTTGCCAACCATTGAAACCCAGTAGATTTTCTGGGCGCCCCCTGCCCTGGCTGTCAGCTTGATGCGTTGTCCTTCCAACAGTTGGATCGAATCGGTCGACAGGGAAAAATCTGATCCGGTCTGGGTGATGGGACCAACAAGGGTCTGAAGCGGTTTCTGGTTTTCGTATTCCAGTCGAATCCACTCGGGGCTGCGCACGGTTTTCGAGATTCTGACCTCGTCAATATCACCGACAAAGTCGTAACGGTTATACCAGCCCCCGATCCACATTCGGGATGGGCTTTGAACATTCAAGGGTGTTGCTCGTGGATTCCCGGTTCCGGCAAGGACTCCGTTGAGATAAATCAGCGATTCGCCTCTGCGGTAGGTGTGAACAGCATGTACCCACTGGGGAGTTCTGGTTGTGATGTCTCCATCCACGTTGGCGTCAGAGAAGTAGCATTCCATGTGCACGCGCGGGGGACTGCGGTACTGCATCACTACTTTTCCCTGAGCCTTCTCGTTTCCCCAGGCAAGCACTCTGCCTCGGGAGGCTTCTGATCGAAACCAGGCTTGGCTGGTATGCACACTGCTTCCAGTGGGGTAGGTGTTGATTTGATCCCCACAGAAAATTCCTTGGTTCTCAAAATGTCGTGCCTTCCCCACCATACCCTGCGTTTCAGTCGTACCGGTATCATCGGATGCCAGCGTTCCCACTTCATCTTTGACCTTCGAGCCCATATGCCAAACGCTCAAATAGCCATTGGAAGCGTTGAAGACAGCGTTTCCGTTTGACTTCGAAGCGGCATCGGGATTGCCCCACTTCATTTGGATTTCCTGAATCGATTGCCCCAGAATTTCAGGTATCCGAACCCAAAGGCTGCCTTCGCCTGATCCGGGGTTCCAGTGCTCGATCTGAAAAGCGAGTGGGGTTCCCTGGGGAGTGACAAAACGAATATCAGCTCCGTTGTCCTGTGCTTGCGAAAAGTCGAACCAATCTTCGTGTAAGCGGACGAGCAATGGAAAATCCTTCACCGAAACATCGGCAGGGATCGAGGCTCCTTCCGCCGTCGAATTGATGAACAAAGAACCGGAATACTGCCAGTCAGCCGCTTGTGATGGTTTCCCTTGAATCCCGATCAGCAGTGACGAGATGAGCAGCGATAAAACGAAGATCAGTTGAGAGGTTTTCATCAAGTCGGAATTGGGGGTAAAGGGCAAACAGGCAAGCAGCGATTGACGAGATTTTAACAGCGGCAGCGGTTCCATGCGTCCGTCATGACAATCGGGTCCAGACTGATCGCTTTGCGATTCCAATCCAGCCTCCAGTCGCCCCATCCTGGCAGGTGTTGGTGGGCGAGGGTTCATGGAAAACGGGGCGTGCTGATTCCTGCTGTGGTGGGTGAACCGCGTTGGCCGGCAAGACGTATCTGAAGTGGATTCACTCGCTGAAATCCGTTCACCCCTCATGGGGGGACCGGCTTGGGAAAGCTGCCAGATCTTGTCTATGATCTCCCGGTCATGGGCATGAGAGTCAGCGTTTTTGTGATCGGTATGCGTCGATCGGTTTGCGATTGGCAGGTGAGAGGGATTCCAGGGTGAGCCTTGCTCACAGCGGGCTTTGCAGCGTGACGGTTGAAACGCTTTTTGGGCGGTTACTACAGAAAACTGAACCTCCTTCCAACCAGGGCAAGAACCGATGAACCATCGAACTGACGATTCAGCTGATTTGACCGTTGCCATTTCATCGGTTTGGGGTCGCCTGACAAAAACGCCCATTGTTCGTGGTGAGGGATCGCGCGTTTACGATGTCGAGGGTCGTTCGTACCTTGATTTCACCAGTGGGATCGGTGTCACAGCAACCGGGCACTGCCATCCGTTGATTGTGCAAGCCGTTCAAGAGCAAGCTGCCAAGCTGTTGTTCGGGCAGATGAATTGTATGTTGCCCGAGAAAACGGTGGAGTATGCTGCTGCGATTCGCGATGCGACTCCGGATTCCATCGATACTTTTTTCTTTTCCAACAGTGGCTCCGAGGCAGTAGAAGGAGCTATCAAGTTGGCAAGGGTTGCCACAGGTCGTCCCAATGTGATCGCTTTTCAGGGTGGGTTCCACGGTCGAACCGCGATGACGATGGCCTTGACCAGCAGCAAGGGAATTTATCGCGAGGGGTATCAGCCGTTGCCGTCAGGCGTATTTTTTTCGTCGTTTCCGAATGCGTTTAGTGATCAGTGTGATCCCGACGTGGCAATCGATGCAGCGTTGGCAGATCTTGAGCGTTTGCTGAAGACACAGACGATGCCCTCCGAAACGGCGGCAATGCTGATTGAACCGGTACTGGGTGAGGGGGGCTATCTGCCGGCACCCAAAGCATTCCTTCAAGGTTTGAGAAAGATCTGTGATCGCACTGGTATCCTGCTGATCGCGGATGAGATTCAATCGGGGTTTGCCCGCAGCGGCCACATGTGGGCTCTTGAGTCCAGTGAAGTTCGTCCCGATATTCTTGTCATGGCCAAGGGCATTGCCAGTGGTTTACCGATGTCGGCGATCGGCGCGGCAGCCGAGTTGATGTCCAAGTGGAAACTCGGGTCTCACGGCGGGACTTATGGTGGTGGATCACCTCTTGCGATGGCTGCTGGGCTGGCGACGTTGCGTGTGATTCGCGAGGAACAGTTGATCGAGAATGCAGCACGCGAGGGAGATTACTTGACCGAGCGTCTACGCGATTGCTTGTCTCGTTTGCCGCACCGGACGGACGTAAGGGGACCGGGCCTGATGGTGGGGGTTGAACTGATGGCAGAGCATGGTCCCGACAAAGAACTTGTCTCCCTGCTGCAGCAGGAGTGCCTCAACCGGGGCTTGATGCTGTTAACCTGTGGTATCGGCGGTAACGTGATTCGTTGGATACCACCCGTGAATGTCAGTCGTGATGACATTGACGAAGCAATCAGTATCTTTGACGACAGCTTGGACGCTGCCATGGAAAGTCGGGCGACCGTTGCGCTGACGTCCTGATTCCCTGTGTCTCGTTTTGGCGACGACCTCCTTCGCCGCAGTCGAGACAACATGAATCAACGACCACAATTGCAGAAAGCCATTGGCAAGCTGGGGTTCTTTTCTCTGGCTTTTGGCTCGATGATCGGGGTAGGCTGGCTGACGGGGATCAAGGGTTGGCTGTCAGAGGCCGGGCCAGTCGGGGCGATACTGGCCTTCGCGTTCGGTGGGGCCCTGATGCTGGCGATTGGCTACTGCTACGCCAAGGTCATGGAAATGCTGCCGGTGTCTGGCGGAGAAGTCGCCTATGCCTACAAGGCGTTTGGAACGGGTGAATCGTTCTTGATTGGCTGGTTTCTGACCTTTGGCTATCTGTCTGTCTCGGCGTTCGAAGCCGTTTCGATTGGCATGGTTGCATCTTACCTCGTTCCCATTGATTTCTGGCCCTGTTATCAGGTGGATGGGACGACCGTCTACCTTTCTCATCTGTTGCTTGCCGGAGCATTGACGGCATTGATTGCGAGCGTGAATTTTTTCGGTGTCGGCATGGCAATGGTTCTGCAGTCCTGCTTGACCGTATTGCTTGTGGTCTGCACTGTCGCCTTCGTTGTGGCTGGTGTTGTGAATGGCAATCTCGAGAATCTCTCGCCAGCCTTTGGGTCCGGTGAAGGAAAAGCGGTCTGGGTAGGTGTGCTGGCTGTTTTCGTGACAGTCCCATTCTGGTTTGTGGGAT
>Ga0315334_10000484_pt1 | contig 24319 bp, 24 predicted proteins | sample M150034915metaG_FD_205555 | JGI IMG/M metagenome (GOLD analysis project Ga0315334, IMG submission 205555) | Ammonia-oxidizing marine archaeal communities from Monterey Bay, California, United States - M1 500m 34915 | ecosystem: Environmental > Aquatic > Marine > Intertidal zone | place: USA... | reverse complement strand
CCAAGTGATGCACAATTGGATAGAACATCTAATTTATCTTTACTCGCAATAATCCATGTTCGATTTTGTTTTTCTGCGTATTTCTTTCTCCAGTATTGAAAAATGGATGGGTATTGAGGGACTTCTATCCCTCCGTTATTAATCGGCTCATAGTTGCCGGTCGTAATTGCTGTATGTCCCGGTATTGTCGTAGTTGTTCCGTGGTTATAAAAGTTGGTAAACAGAACACCTTCAGATTTCAATGAAGCTTGAAATGGTATATAGTCGTAATTTGGATTACCCCACGTTTCTGAATATCGCGGACCATCGGTTACTATAATAATAACGTTTTCCGTGTTATAATGCTCATGAAAGTGATCCTGCGCGCATGAAACAGCAAAAATAAATGGCACAAGAAATATACTTTGAATGAAACGTTTCATGGCATTTGTTTTATCCTGAATAAAAAACTTTGTTCTTTTCAGTTTCGCTTAGCTGGACTTCAATGTTGAATTCAGAAGAAATATTCTCACGCAATATATTCCAGATTACTACCGAAATGTTTTCAGTTGTAGGATTCAACGATTGAAATTCAATACAATCTAAATTTAGGTTTTTATGATCAAATCGCTCTATTATTTCTTCTTTTATGATCGTTTTTAGAATATTCAAATCAATAACGAAGCCAGTTTCCGGATTGATTGCACCATCTACCCACACTTCTACAATATAGTTATGTCCATGATAATTCGGGTGGCTGCATTTGCCAAAAACTTCAAGGTTTTTGGAGTCAGACCATTCGGCTTTAAATAATCGATGGGCTGCATTAAATGTTTCTCTTCGACAAATTCTCATACTATTTTAGTGTAGTTGAATAATTTATTTTTTGCAGGCAATAAATCCGCGGCTAATCGCTAACCTGTGCCATTGAATTATTTTTGATCTCAGCGATCTTAGAATCAAATGTATAAAAACTACAACATCACCGAGTTACGTAATAATTTTTATTTTCCCCTTAATTGATTCAGCAATTTTTTTGGCTTTGTCCATTGTAGCGCTGGCTATTGTTACATGCCCCATTTTTCGGAAAGGTTTTGTTATTTTTTTCCCGTATAAATGGACGTGGACATCATTTTCTTTGAGCACACTGTTCAATCCTTCATATCTTGCTAACCCATTGTGTTCTTCATTTCCGAGCAGATTGATCATTACCCCATAACGGGTGAGTTCAGTTGATCCCAGCGGTAAATTAAGAACAGACCTTAGATGCTGTTCAAATTGAGAAGTAACATTGCATTCAATGGTATGATGACCACTATTGTGTGGCCTGGGGGCGATTTCGTTAACAAGTAAGCCATCCTGGTGCGTTAAAAAGAGCTCAACCGCCAGAATACCCACCATATCTAATTTATTTATCACATCGATTGCTGTTTCTGCTGCTTTTTGCTCAATATCCGAATCAATGTCTGCCGGTGAAAAGAGATATTCCACAAGGTTAACACTGTTGAATTCACATTCTACTGTTGGATACACTGCAGTTTCACCGCTATGGTTTCGTGCAACGATTACGGAAAGCTCTTTGCGGAAGGGAATTAATTCTTCGATAATGGAGGCTTCTTTAAAGACAGAGTCCATGTCTTCCACAGTTTTAATAATCGTGACGCCCCTTCCATCATATCCGCCTTTGCGTAACTTTTGAACACACGGGATGCGCTGCTGGATATCGTTTTTGTTTGGGCTTTTCTCCGTTGCGATATATGCTGCCGTTGGGATATTATTTTCGCTGTAGAACTTCTTTTGGAGACCTTTGTCTTTTATTATTTCTAATACTCTGGGTTGTGGATAGACTGTAACACCCCGCTTTTCTAAGTCATATAATGCTTCTATGTTGACATTTTCAATTTCAACAGTCAGAACATCAAGTTTCTCACCAAAAGCCATTACATCATTATAATCTGTGATATCCCCTTTTGTATAGGAACTGGCAATAATGTAACTAGGAGCGGTTTCATCTGTATCCATGATGTGGACTTGGATATCATAGCTAATGGCTTCCTGTATGAACATTCTGCCTAATTGTCCACCACCAAGAATTCCAAGTCGATGCCCCCCTCCGATGAGATCTTTTTCCATAAATACAAAGATAATGGCTATTTGTTTCCGACAAACTAATAGCTTGAATTAGTTGGCTGTGATTTATCTTAAAATCGTATTTTTGCTATCAAAATTAAATTACAGTGATACAGGTTCTAGACAAAACGTTTGAAGTATTTATTGAGCAGCAGGAAATCCAGAATAAGGTCCGCTCCATTGCAACACAAATTAATGAGCGTTTTATTGGAGAGGAGGTTGTATTTATTGCGGTACTTAACGGTGCGTTTATGTTTGCTTCCGACCTTATGAAATCGATCACGCTTGATGCCGAGATATCATTTGTAAAAATGCGCTCCTATAGTGGAATGGAATCCACGGGTAGTGTGGATGAACTTATTGGACTTAGTAATGACATAAAAGGGAAACCTGTTTGTATTATTGAAGATATTGTTGATACTGGAATTACTATTGATAAGATTATTTCCTTGTTATCTTTGGAGCAACCAAAAGTAATTAAGGTCTGTTCTCTTTTATACAAGCCGGACGCTTTTCAAGGGCTTCATGAACCGGATTATGTTGGGTTCAGTATTCCGAATGCTTTTGTGGTAGGCTATGGATTGGATTATAACGAAAAAGGAAGAAACTTAGATGCAATATATCAGATTAAAGAATGAAAATAAGAAAACACTAATAGGTATGTTAAACATCGTGTTATTTGGACCGCCAGGGGCAGGAAAAGGAACTCAATCAGAAATGATCATTGATAAATACGCATTAGTTCACCTTTCAACCGGAGATATTTTCAGAGCAAATATTAAAGGAGAAACAGAATTAGGCTTGCTTGCCAAAAGCTTTATGGATAAAGGTCAACTCGTACCTGATGAGGTCACCATTGATATACTCAAGGATGCGGTATCAAAGCATGATGATCCGAATGGTTTTATTTTTGACGGCTTTCCAAGAACCAAGGCTCAGGCTGTTGCTTTAGATCAGTTTTTATCCGAGATTGGCACTTCAATCACTTCCATGATTTCGCTTGATGTTGATGAGGATGAATTACGCCTGAGACTTGCCAATAGAGCAAAAGAAAGTGGAAGAGTGGATGATGCTGATCCAAAAGTGATTCAGAATAGAATTGATGTTTATAAAAAAGAGACGGCGCCGGTAATAGATTACTATTCCCAGCAAAACAAGTGGATTAAAATAGACGGATTTGGTACGATTGATGAAATAACGTCCCGCTTGTATTCTGCCGTAGAGTCTCTGTAATTTAGTATTAGTTGGGTACGGGTTTAATTTAATGGATCTAAAAAATGGGATCGGATAATTTTGTTGATTATGTTAAAATTCACTGCTCTTCAGGAAATGGAGGTGGTGGTTCAACACATTTCAGGCGAGAAAAGTACATCCCGAAGGGTGGCCCTGATGGTGGAGACGGCGGACGTGGTGGCCATGTAATTCTTAGAGGAAACCGTCAATTGTGGACATTACTCCATTTAAAATTTAAAAAGCATATTAAGGCAGGGCATGGTGTTCATGGTGCAGGTAATTTAAAGACCGGGGCACAAGGAGAAGATCAAATTATTGAAGTTCCATTGGGCACAATTGTAAGAGATTCAGAATCGGGCGAATTTTTGTTTGAGATCACAGATGATGGGGAAGAGAAAACAATTCAGCCCGGAGGACGAGGAGGATTAGGGAATAATAATTTTAAATCAGCTACAAATCAGACTCCACGTTATGCACAGCCCGGAGAAAAGGGAATGGCAGATTGGAAAGCTTTGGAATTGAAATTGTTGGCTGATGTTGGATTAGTAGGCTTTCCAAATGCTGGAAAAAGTACGTTATTGTCTGTTGTATCGGCAGCTAAACCGGAAATTGCAAACTATCCCTTCACGACACTTCGTCCTAATTTGGGTATTGTGAAGTACAGAGAATTTCGTTCCTATGTAATGGCAGATATTCCTGGTATTATTGAAAATGCGCACCAGGGTAAAGGTTTGGGCCTTCGTTTTTTGAGGCACATTGAAAGGAATTCATTGCTTTTATTTTTGGTGCCAGCAGATAGCGATGACATTAAAAAGGAATATGAAATCTTATTGAAGGAACTAGAGCTCTATAATCCAGAGATGCTTCATAAGGATAGGATACTGGCAATCTCGAAATCCGATATGCTTGATGAGGAGCTAAAGTCAGAAATCAAGGAAAACCTTCCAGAAGAAGTTCCGTGGTTGTTTATTTCTTCTGTGGCGCAGCAGGGATTGGAGCAATTGAATGATTTGGTATGGAAAACACTTAATGATGATTGAATATTTTGAATCTATAGACCGGACGATCGTTCTACTAGTTAATAGTTGGAATACTCCATTTTTAGATCAATTTATGTGGGTAATCTCTGAGAAAGCAACCTGGATTCCATTATATGCTTTAATGCTGTATTTATTCATCCGTCAGTACGGTTTTAAGAGCGGCTTACTCTTTTTACTATGCGCTATTGGGACAGTAGCAATTTCAGATTTAACCTCTGTTCATCTCTTTAAGGAGAGTTTTATGCGCTATCGGCCGTCGCACAATCTGTTACTAACAGATGCTTTGCATTTCTATCAGTTCGATGATGGAGAATTCTATAAAGGTGGAATGTATGGGTTTGTCTCGTCTCACGCCACCAATTTTCTTGCTGTTTGTACATTTGCATATTTAGCTCTTCGAAGAGACTACCCAAAAGTGCTTTGGCTGTTTTTAATTGCAGCTTTGCTGGTTCTGTACAGTAGAATATATTTGGGGGTCCATTATTTGAGCGATGTACTATTTGGCGCAATACTGGGAATTCTAATAGCCTATCTGGTCTTTCGTTTTGTATTTATTGGTATTATTGGAAAAGAATATAACCAAAAATGACCTATTTCTATATTTTTTTGGGAGGGGGATTGGGCAGCTTGGCACGATATATAACGTCAAAAGCCGCCAATCAAATTATCGCTACAGATTTACCGATAGGCACATTTATTTCGAATATGGTAGCCTGTACCATACTGGCAATTGTTGTGGTTTTATTAAGTACGAAACAGCAAGGATATGAATGGGTTCAACCGCTGCTTATTGTCGGTTTTTGTGGAGGATACAGCACTTTTAGCGCGTTTAGCAATGAGACATTTCATTTGATCGATACAGGGCAAACATTTATTGCAATTCTAAATGTTCTGTTATCTGTTGCCGTTGGTGTCGGATTGATCTTTTTTATTCGCGCAAAATCCTAAGTGAAATTTGATGGAATAAATTCATCAATAGTGTCCTCAAGCTCTTTTCGAGCTACCATTATGCCAGAGGTGTCTTCTTGTATTATTTTTCCTCGTGCCTTATATGTTTTTAAAATCAACACCCATTTATATGCTATTAGTCCGGTTAAACCAATACTGGTATAATAGGCTATTGCAAGCCACCAGCTAGGGTGTATAAAGTAGTAAAACAAATATATAACTGGAAGGTTAAGCAAACCAATGGTGAGCTTACCGAGTATTAATTTTGCAGAGCCCCAAAACACTTTTCGCTTCAATGATCTTTCGCAAAAACGCTTTGTAAAAATGTATGGAATAGCGCAGTGTATAGCGCCAATTATTCCGATAGGAAAAAGAATTATTAGAAGTAAAATACTGTTTATTCTATTTCCACTGGGCTTTGTTTTTTTCCAGAATACTTGTTTTTCCTCTATATTATTTTCATTCAGCAGGTCAAAGTACTTTTCAGCTTGTACCTTAACTTTATTGAGTCCTTCATTTTTTGTAAAATCTTGATTGTTTATCCAATTTGCCAATCCCCTGGAATATTTCCACCGTTCTAAAAGAGAAATTGAAGGATCATAATTTTGCGCATTCATGCCTTTCCGAGTAATTATCATAACATTTTCATGAAATGGTGCCAGCTCTTTATTTTCAACATGCGTTATTTGCTCGATCAAAAGCTGATGCATCTTTTGCGTAAGCTCCGCAATTACTTTATTCGGGGTTTTAATATAGGAGTCCTTATAATCATTCAAACAAATTCTTTCGGAATGTGCTATTAGCAGATCACTTCCCATTTGGTTGGGATCTGAATAATTACATCCTACAGCTGAAATGTAAATCTTCTTTTTCCAATTGACATGTTCTAAGGCGATGAAACCAATTCTAACTGCGCCCTTTTTTAACGGCTTCAAACGGCGAATAAAAATATCGTCTGTAAATCCCTCACCAAATAGTATTAGACTCCTGCCAAACGATAGAATTCGAGAGCATTTTTTAAAAACGAACTGGTTTTTTTCCTTGGTATTATGTCCATCATGTTTTCGATAAATCGGAAGCATATGCCCAGCCCAAAAAAATGGTTGAAGAAACTTAATGAATACATCCGAACGAGCCATAAAAAAAACAACAGGCCTTCTAAACGCACCTAACACCAATGGGTCCATTAATGATGCCGCATGATTGCACACGAATATAGTTCTGCCAAAAAAGTACTTAGGTGCATTTACCAACTTATTTCTTGGGTAAAAGATTCTCAGTGCGTAGTTGAGTGTAAAATTAAGTATGAAATAAAGAGGGCGCATAGTGTCGTTTAAAACTCAAAAATATAAAGATTGTTAATCACTTGGGATTATCTTGGCCAATTTGTTTCCTTTATGGCAATATTTTTTTGTTTCTTTCAAAATTAAACAATTGTAATAATTGGATGAATATGTTCAATTCTATTAATTCTGGTAATTGCTTTAGGATAAGGTTCGTTCATAGCTGAACAGTATTATACAGTTAAATTGATGAAAACTTTTTATCATAAGAACAGATAGTTCTGACTACTGAATTATCTTAGTTTGTAATTAACAAAATGAACAATGAAAAAAGTAGGGATAATTTGCGGTGGATTTTCTTCTGAATACGATATTTCGGTGAAAAGCGGGATGAATATTTTGAATAATTTTCCCAATAGCTTCGAGCCCTACCTTATACTTTTAAACAGTGATGGATGGTTTCTGCAGGAATCAATTGAAAACCTGTTGCCATTTAATCCAGGCAATTTTTCCTGTTATAATAAAGACGAAAAAATACAGATTGATCTGGCAATAGTCTATATTCATGGCGATCCTGGAGAAAATGGAAAGATACAGGCGTATTTGGAGATGATAAATATCCCTTATGTTAATTCGGGACCACTTGCTTCCCAGCTTTCATTCGATAAATGGTATTGCAATCAATTTTTGAGTGGTTTCGGGATAAATGTGGCACGTTCCGTTTATTTAAAAAATAGCGATCAAACTGTTGCTGTTAAAAAAATAATTAATGAATTGGAATTGCCTGTTTTTGTTAAACCATGCGATTCGGGTTCGAGCTATGGCATTGTTAAAGTGAGCACCGAAGAAGAGCTAATACCTGCAGTGGAAAGGGCCTTTGGTGAGGGGCGTGCCGTAATAATTGAGCGTTTTCTGGATGGAATAGAGGTTACTTGTGGTGTTTACCGTACACTGGATGGGCCAGTCGCGTTGCCGCTTACAGAAATAGTATCAGAAAAGGAATTCTTTGACTATGAAGCAAAATATGAGGGCTTGTCCCAAGAAATAACTCCCGCCAGAATTAGTGTAGAGTTGACCAAGAAAGTACAACAATTATCCATTGAAATATATGAATTGCTTCAATTAAGATCTATTTCCAGAATAGATTTCATGCTAGTCGAAAATGTTCCATATGTAATAGAAGTAAATACAACTCCAGGATTTTCGAACGAAAGTATTGTCCCTAAAATGATCGGTGCTTCCGGCAAGAGTCTGAAAGAGTTTTGGACGGAAATAATGGCAGCTGAAATTTAGACTAATTCCCTGCAATCGTATTGAAAACCACTTCCATTTTACGTGTTAAAGCACTGGAACTGCACGAGTGGTTATTCACGATCAGTGCAAAAGCATATTTTTTACCACTAATTGCATTGATATAACCCGAATAGCTTTTAATTCGCCTCATTGAGCCGCTTTTTGCGGTCATTCTATTGTGCGCTGTTTGGCCCTTGCAAACCGACCGCAATGTACCTGAAATTCCAGCGACAGGAAGTGAATTCCTATAGGCTCTAGAATTGGTGCTTTTGTCCATTTCAATCAATAGTGCCACAAAATTCGTTGCCGAAAGAGCATTTGTTCTGGAAAGTCCGCTTCCATCATTCACATGCATCCCCTGAATGTCAAATTTTGTCTTCCAATAATTGTCCAGAACAGCAAGTCCTGATTCTGTGCTGCCGTTCCCTGTTTTTTCATAACCGATCAGACTGATCATGTGCTCAGCAAATAAATTAATGCTTCGCATGTTTGTTTGATTGATAATAGCGATAAGCTTTTCTCCTTCATGTGCAACTATCATTGTTCTTTTTGCATAGTCGGAAACACTTGATTTAATCTCCATCTGCCGTGCTGATTTAATGCCCCCACTAACGATAACGGAATTTTGTTGCAGTACTTTCTCTAATTCGTATGCGCATTGGTATTCTGGGTCGGGAAGACTACCTTTCACCACAAAATTACTGTTATTTACTGGTAGGGTTCCCGTTGCGAATCGCTCTAATGAATAAGGAGCCCCGTAAATATATGTATTATCCCCTCTTCTCTTGGAGGATGTGACATAATTGCGAAAGGACATGCCTTGGACCTCAGGGTTAATTGAATTTATACTTGTTTTCTGACCCGCGTTACTTCCGGTGCGAAAATGAAACTGTAGCAGATTATCATAAATTGTTAAACCCGATGGACCAGCACCATAATAATTCCCCATATCACTCCAGCTCCAACCATCTGGAACACCATTGTATCCAAATTCAGAGGCATCTGCAATAATAGAACCCTGAATTCTTATTATTCCATACTCAATTATACGCTCTGTCCATATCTGAAGAAACTCACTCTGATTCGTTTCACCGTTAAAGTATTTACTCCCTAGTGTTGGGTCCCCTCCACCTCGTATCCAAAGATTTCCAATTAAAACACCATTTGAATCAATATAGCCGTCGTAATATACTCTTGTTTTAGCTCTATAATTGGATCCTAATAGCTCAAGTGCTGTTGCTGTGGAAAATAATTTTACAATGGATGCAGTGGGTAATGATAAATTCGAGTTCAATTTTGCCACCGTTGTACTTGTCTCTAATTCAACAACTTTGAAGCTTATTGAAGCATGCTTCAAATCTGGATCTTTTGAGAATTTATCAATTGAACCCTGTATGCTTTTCTGCCCTAGAGTAACATTTAATGAGGTGAGAAAAATAATTAGGACTAGACTTATTAACTTCATAACGTATTTTTTGATAAATTTCAGCAACAAAGGTCAATGAATGTGCCAAATAAAATAAAACTTTTTAACATTATTACATAGATTTAATAGTTGTAGTATTAAAATACAAGATTTAATAGACGTGTGAAGAAAATAAGAGTTCTTAGAATAATTAACAGGTTCAATATTGGTGGGCCTACATATAATGCGACGTTTCTAACTGCTTTTTTGGGTCCAGATTATGAAACGATGTTGGTTGGCGGATTACCCGATGTGGGTGAATCCGATTCTTTATACATACTAGAAAAATACGGAGTGAAACCCCATTTAATTGAAGAGATGGTGCGGCATCCTAGTGTTCGAAATGATTGGCGTGCATATAAAAAATTAAAAGCGATCATAAATGATTTTAAGCCTGATATAGTACATACTCATGCATCCAAAGCAGGGGCGTTGGGGAGAAAGGCGGCAGCTTCTTGTGGGGTTCCTATCATTGTTCATACTTTTCACGGACATGTGTTTCATTCGTATTTTGGTAAAATTAAAACCAATATTTTTAAATTAATTGAACGCAGGCTTGCCAAAAAGACGGATGCAATAATTGCAATTTCAGAAATTCAAAAAAAGGAACTTACGGACGAACATAAAATTTGTGAAAGAAAAAAGGTTCGCGTTATCCCCCTTGGGTTCGATTTGGATCAATTTAACGAAAAAAAAATAACGCACAGAGATAAAACACGATCTGCCTATAAAATTGCAAATGATGAAATTGCGATCGGAATAATTGGGCGGCTTGCCCCGATAAAGAATCATGCTTATTTTTTAGATATTATAAAAGAAGTATTGCCTACAGTAAATGAAAACATTAAATGTTTCATTGTCGGGGACGGTACAGAAAGAAAATTGATAGAAGACAGAATCGAAAAAATTAACGAAGATCATCCTAATTCAATGGTCTTAACTTCCTGGATAAAGGATGTCGGTGCTTTTAATGCTGGTATGGATGTTATTTGTCTGACTTCCAAGAATGAAGGTACCCCGGTAAGTCTCATAGAAGCACAAGCTGGTGGAATACCTGTTGTTACCACAGATGTTGGCGGGGTAAGAGACATTGTAAATGAGGGGGAAACGGGATATATTGTACCGATAGAGAATAAGAAATTATTTATGGAGCGACTCATAGAATTGGTCCAAAATGAAAAAAAACGAAAAAAAATGTCACAAAATGGTTGGAATCACGTACAAGAAAAATTCCACTTCAAGACGTTGGTCAAAAATATGGACAATCTCTATCGTGGATTATTAGAAATTAAGGATTAATGAGGGTAATATATAGATTTTCTTTTTTTAGCATTTGTTTTACGTTGGTATTATTCAGTAGCTGCGGCATAAATAGTAATTTAATGTTCAAGGAGGCCAAAGGTGAGGTCAATATTGATTCAATACCACTAGTTCCGGAATACGATTATGCTATTTCTGTGGATGATAAAATTGCATTTAGGATATCGACCAATAATGGCACAGAAATATTGGAACGAATGAGTGGTGTCGACCTGATGCGTAATGATTTGTCAAATGAGGAATACATTGTTAGAAGAGATGGAAGAGTTGAACTCCCCGTGCTTGGAAAAGTAAAAGTTGAAGGCCTGAGTTTAGAGGAGTGTGAAGATACTTTAACTGCGCTTTTCTCTTTTGAATATAACGAGCCGTTTGTTCAGGTATGGGTCACGAATCAGAGAGCTATTGTATTCCCGGGCAATGGTTCTGATGCTACTGTAGTGCCCTTAACAAATGCGAATACAACATTGATGGAGGCTATTGCAAGTGCAGGTGGAATTACGGAAAGGGGCAAGGCAAGCAAGGTTAAATTGATGCGCAAAGTAAACGGAAAGAGGGTAGTTTACACTATTGATCTTTCCACAATAGACGGTTTGCAATATGCCGATATGATCGTTCAAGCAAACGACTACATATACATTGAACCAACAGCCGATATAGGTAAAGGTATTACGGAAAGTATAGCACCAGTGATTTCTATTTTAACGAGTGCTTTATTGGTATATACAGGCATTCTTTTATTTAAATAGTATGATCAAAAAAGACAGCATAATAATAAACAAAACGTACAATCCTCTTATTTTGAGGACAATATTTAAACGTTATTGGTGGTGGCCGTTAACTCTGGTATTTGTTTTTAGCTTATTTGCTTTTTTTTATTTGCGCTATACGAAGCCGGTTTATGAATCCTCTATGACGTTACAATTAGCAGATAAAGATAATGCTAAAAACGTTTTGGCTATTGAGAATATGAATGTTAGGGATACAGAGCTTTCTAGCGTTGTTGAACTATTAAGGTCCGAATTGCTGTTTAAAAAGACAATTGATAACTTGAATTTTAATGTGAGCTTATTCTCCAGAGGAAAAATTCTTACTGAAGAGAAATACAGGTCCAGTAGTTTTCATGTTGTAACCTACGAGCTGCATGATTCTACTTTACTCAACAATGAAATAGGTGTGTCCTATGAACAGGATGAAGTTATTATGAGTTATAAAAAAAATGATAAACATATAATCTTGTCAGGAGCATTGAATGAGCACCTCAAAAATCAGGACATGGATGTTGTGATCAAGGTTACCGACAAATTAGAATTTGTAAAAGATGTTGAAAGTAATGAGCTTTATTTTGTATTTAACAGTATTGAATCGGTTGTAGAAAGATTGATTTCTGGTCTGGATGTGGCGCCTGTTGATGCTGCAGCAAAAACAATTGAAATATCATTTCGCGGTTATCATCCCAGGCTTTGCAGAGATTTAACCCGAGGTTTAACCGAGGCTTTTATTGAATACGATGAGGAGATTCATCGAAAAGGATCAGAGAATGTGCTTGGTTTTATTGAGGAGCAAAGAGATTCATTGAAAATGGAATTAAGAGCGTCCAAAGACAGTCTGATGCTTTTTCAGCGAAAAGTGAATCTACCGGATCCAGCTCATATAGGAAACACAATTATTGACAAAGTGGAAGTGCTACAAACCCAGTTGTTTGCTTTAGATGAAGAGCTTAATTCTGTGTTTAGAATTCAGAAAAAATTGAATTCGAGCGTGAATAGATTAGAAGTATATCGTTTAATGCCTGAAATGCTTGGAAAAAGCTACGAACTAGCCCTTGTTGGACATATTGAACAATTGCATGAGTATCTTGAAAAAAAAGAAGATCTGTTGTACAAGGTAACTGATGAGAATGACGAAATTAAATTGCTGGAACGGAAAATAGAAAAAAAGCTATCACTTATTAAACAGAGCATTAAAGCAATTGAGAACAGATTACTGGCTAATGCAACTGTCTTACGCAAAAAAATTGCTGGATATGAAAGTGAAATATTTGCATTACCCGAAAAGCGGATGGAGTACAATCGACTCAAGAACATTCAAGACTTGAATGAAAAGTATTTCACCTTGTTGACAGAAAAAAAGGTGTTATATGCGATTTCAGATGCCGGATATGCTTCGGCCAATAGGGTGCTAAGAGAACCTAAAATCCCCAAAGTGCCTGTTGCGCCTAGTGTAAATGGGATATATACTTCTTTTATTGTCTTTGGATTTATTGCTGGGCTCATGATTATGTTCCTGAAATATTTAATGTTCAATGAGATCAATTTGATAGAAGATTTGGAAGGATGTTTGCCGGAGCAAGCTTCAATTTTGGGTGCTGTACCATTGTTCAAATATGCAATGGAATATTCTCAATTAATTGTGTCCGAATCGCCTAAGTCGATGATAGCAGAAGCGATGAGAAAGATACGGACGAATCTTACCTATATAAATCCGGAATATCAGACAATCGCAATTTCGTCTTCGATTAGTGGTGAGGGTAAAACTTTTGTAGCATTAAACTTGGCGGGCATAATTGCTATGTCGGGTAAGAAAACAGTATTGATCGATTTAGATTTACGTAAGCCCAAGATCCATCTGGGGTTTGAAGTGGATAACGATAAAGGCATGAGCTCTTTAATTGTGAAACATTCTTCACTTGATGAATGTATCCGAAATTCAGGGTTGGAGGGATTTGACTTTATAACGGCAGGACCTACGCCACCGAATCCCTCGGAGCTGCTTTTAAGTAATGGATACAATGATGTTATCAAAAGCTTGAAAGAAATGTATGACGTTATTATTGTTGACAACCCTCCGATAGGACTGGTTTCTGATGGTATTCAAAATTTGACCGAAGCAGATATTCCGATTTATGTATTTAAATCGCATTTTTCGAAACGTAATTTTGTGCACAGAATTAATGAGTTGTTTGAGATGCAACAATTAAAAGGATTAAATGTTGTATTGAATGGTGTCCGCTCAAGTAAAAACTCGATATATGGTTATAACTATGGATATGGGTATGGATACGGATACGGATATGGTTCTGGCTATGGCTATGGCTACGGAGATGGCTATTTGGAAGAAACAAACGAGAAGTTTAGACTTGCTGCTAAAAGGAATAAATGGTATCGGAAAATATTTAAATAGAAATGGATTGCATTAAAACGCCAATTTCTGGACTTTTAGTTTTTAAGCCAAGTGTGTATGCTGATAATAGGGGTTCATTTCTTGAGAGCTTCAACCAAAAGGTATTCAATGAGTATACCAATAGTAAGTACTCATTTGTTCAGGACAATCAATCGGTGTCATCAAAAGGGGTTTTAAGAGGATTACATTTTCAGAACCCACCATTCGAACAAGGGAAATTAGTTCGGGTTGTCAGTGGTCGGATTTTGGATGTCGCTGTAGATATTCGAAAGAGCTCATCAACCTATGGCGAGCACTTTAGTATTGAGCTATCAGCGGAAAATCACAAACAGCTATGGGTTCCCCCTGGATTTGCACACGGTTTCATCTCCTTGGAAGAAGATACTATGTTACTTTACAAGTGCACTGAATATTACAACCTTCAAAGTGAAGGATCCATACACTGGAACGATCCTGATCTAAATATTAATTGGAACGCAAACTCAATTTTGGTTTCAGAAAAAGATAAATTAGGCGAAGATTTTTTTAGCTTTGCGACAAATTTCGAATAAAAAAGGTGCTAGATATTATACGAATTATTGGTTTTGCTATTGGTGGTGCTGGAGTTGCCATTATATGCAATGTTCTTTTGTTACGATTTTCTAAAACGCTTGGGATACGAAATAGAAATGACGTAACTGTTCGTTGGAGCAATGAATCAAAACCTTCATTGGGGGGGGTTAGTTTTTTCGTTGTATTTGTATTTGGAACCATAGCATACTCTATACTTTTTAATGAATCCAATATATTTCAGGATAAGGAATTTGTTGGTTTGTTCGTTGCCTGCTCTTTGGCTTTCTTAATGGGGTTGACCGATGATTCGTACAACACAAAACCACTAATTAAACTATTCGTACAGATTTCTTGTGGCGTACTGTTTGTTATTAGCGGGTCCTCGATCCAATTATTTGATTCGATGTATTTAGACGCGTTTGTCACTGTTGTATGGGTCGTTATCGTAATGAACTCTTTGAATATGCTCGATAATATGGATGGAATTGCCGGAACAACAGTCTTTTTTATATTGGTGTCCTGTTTCTTTTCTGGTTGGATAATTTCACCTTTTAATTCAGGAATATGGATTTTAATTATGGCGGCAATTATTGGGTCAGTAGTTGGGTTTCTTGCGATGAACGTGCACCCGTCAAAGCTATTTATGGGGGATGCTGGATCTCAATTTATTGGTGTTTTTGTTGCATTTTTCGGGCTGAAATATCTGTGTAACGCAGGACTCGAAATGGAGGGAGAATACAATTCATGGCTCGGACTTTGTGTAACACTTGTTGCGTTTACCCCAACGGCAGTTGATAGCTTGACAGTATTCATTAACAGAATTAAAAAAGGACAGTCTCCAATGGTGGGGGGGAAGGACCATACGACGCATCATTTGGTATATAAGGGTTTTTCAGACCGCAAAGTGTGGTTGGTATTTGTAATCATTGGTTTGTTTTCAACTATTTTTGCACTTATTATGATCAAGCTAATGTCTTTAGGTGTACTGATACCAATTGTATTTTTCGTAGCATACACGTTATTCGTGTTCTTTTTACTTTATAGAAATACGATTAAGTATCCTGCGCCTTAAAACAACTAATACTACTTATTTCTTACTTTCGTTAGATGATAATTGAATTTAAGAAATTTGTCTCTTTTCTATTCGTGATTATATTATTGATTAGCTCATGTTCCGATTCAAATAATGAAAAAAAAACAGGGGAAGATGAAGTTCCAGAAATACAACAACATTTTAAATTTCCGCCGCTGCCTGATCATGTTGTGTTTTGCGGTACAAGGGTAGAGCTTTCCAATTTCGATATTAGAGAAAGGCTGGATAAAGAGCTTATTGTCAATACATATTTCCATAGTCATACAATCCAGGCCATAAAGAGAGCAAACCGTTATTTTGGTCAGCTCGAGCAAGAATTGATAAAACAAAAACTTCCACTGGATTTCAAGTACTTATGTTTAATTGAAAGCGGATTAACCCAGGCCAGAAGTCCGGCGGGGGCACTTGGATTTTGGCAGCTAATGCCTGAAACTGCAAAACAATATGGCTTAAGAGTCGATAATGAAGTTGATGAACGGATGCACATTCTAAAAAGTACCATTGCCGCATGCAGGTATTTGCAAGATGCCAATGAAAAATTTGATGATTGGATAGTAACTTCGGCTTCTTATAATAGGGGTATAGCAGGTATCGCAAGCGATCTCGAAGAGCAGGGAGTTTCCAGCTATTTCGATTTGCATTTAAACTCGGAGACAAGTCGCTATGTATTTCGAATGTTGGCTATCAAAATCATTTTTGAAAATAAGAAGGCATATGGGTACGATGAGGATAATATGGAGCTCTACGAACCAATTAAAACAAGATCCATAACGATAAATAATTCCTTAGATGACATTAAGAAATGGGCAAAGAGCCAGGGGTCTAATTACAGAATGCTAAAATTACTTAACCCCTGGATATTAGGAAATAAACTGACGTACAAGAATTCGTCATTAATTATTGAATTACCCGTATAGTGGAAACAGATAAATTTATCGAGATTTACGGAGCAAGAGAACACAACTTGAAAAATGTGGATGTAAAGATCCCAAGAAATCAGTTGGTTGTGTTCACAGGGCTGAGTGGAAGTGGGAAATCTTCATTGGCCTTTGATACCATTTTCGCTGAAGGGCAAAGACGTTATATTGAGACATTTTCGGCTTATGCCAGACAATTTCTGGGAGGATTGGAGCGCCCGGATGTGGATAAGATTGAGGGACTCAATCCGGTAATTAGTATTGAACAGAAAACTGTTTCAAGATCTCCCAGATCAACGGTAGGAACCATAACTGAGGTTTATGATTTTATGCGCCTGCTATATGCTCGTGTGGGTACGGCTTATTCGTACAATACGGGGGAATTAATGGTTAAATATTCTGACAATCAAATTGTGGATTTGATTGTTGAAAAATTTTCAGGCAAAAAAATGATCGTGATGTCTCCTAAGATAAAAGGACGTAAAGGACATTATAGAGAATTATTCGAGCAAATTCAAAAAATGGGATTTACCAAGGTTCGTGTGGATGGTAAAATTCAGGAGATTCAAAAAGGAATGAGGCTGGATCGGTACAAAATTCACGACATAGATATCGTGATTGATAGAATTATTGTATCCAAAAAAGATAGGGATCGTATTTATAATAGTATAGTTACAGCGATGAAACACGGGAGTAAATCAATTTCAATTATGGATGTTGATACCCAAGAAACGCGTCATTTCAGTCGGTCGTTGATGTGTCCTACCACCGGAATAAGTTACCCTGAACCGGAACCTAATTTATTCTCTTTTAATTCTCCTTATGGCGCGTGTAAAGCATGCAATGGTTTGGGTAGAGTGTCGGAGGCAGATCTTGAAAAAATAATCCCTGATTCTTCAATGTCGATAAAAGAAGGCGGCATTGTTCCACTCGGAGAGTACAAACGAAAATGGATATTTGAAAGGCTTCAGGAATATTTAACTCAGGAGGGATTCTCAATAAACACACCAATTTCAGATATTGATAACGGAGTTATGAATGTTGTCTTGAATGGCAATGTCGGTATGCGTAATACTATAAGAAATAAAATAGTTGTTTTTGAGGGTGTTATTAATTTTATTACCAGACATTCTGAAGAAAGTTCGGCGCCAATCCAGCGTTGGGCACAGAGCTTCATGAACCGAAAGGAATGTCCAACATGTAACGGAGCACGAGTAAAACAGGAAGCTCTGTATTTCAAAATTGACGGAAAGAACATTGGAGAATTAGCACAAACTGATATTTCAGATCTGGCGGATTGGTTCCGAAATCTAGATAACCGTCTGACTGAAAAAGAAAATAAAATTGGTGTAGAGATACTCAAAGAAATCAATGTACGCCTGAACTTCATCATCGAGGTAGGATTAACCTATTTAACACTGCATCGATCGTCGAAAACTTTATCGGGTGGTGAAGCACAACGAATTCGATTGGCAACCCAGATCGGCAGTGAATTGATGAATGTACTTTACATACTGGATGAACCATCAATAGGCTTGCATCAAAGGGACAATGCACGTTTGATAAAATCCCTTAAAAGACTAAGAGATACAGGCAATTCAGTCATTGTTGTCGAGCACGATAAGGAAATGATAGAAGCCGCTGATTTTGTGGTGGATATGGGGCCGGGTGCCGGAGCAAATGGTGGGGAAATAGTTAATGCTTCACCAATAAGCAAAATGAAGAATAAGGATTCTTTAACATATCAATATTTAAGTGGCGCTAAGAAGATCGATGTCCCAAACCACCGTAGGAAAGGAAATGGAAAGAAGCTAATCTTGAATTCTGCTTCGGGTAGAAATTTAAAAAATGTCAACCTAACAATTCCTTTAGGCACCATGACCTGTATTACAGGTGTATCGGGAAGTGGAAAATCCTCATTGATCAACCAGACCTTATACCCCATTCTTTTACAGAAATTGTATAATGGCGTGAAGAAGCCACTGCCGTACAAATCCATAAGTGGATCCGAACATCTAGACAAGATCATAGAGATAAATCAAAGCCCTATTGGTCGAACACCTCGATCAAATCCAGCAACCTACACGAAATTGTTTGATGAGGTAAGAACGCTTTTTGCCGGATTACCCGAAGCCCAGATCAGAGGATATAAACCCGGACGGTTTTCTTTCAACGTTGTAGGTGGAAGATGTGAAACATGCCGGGGTGGAGGCATGAAGGTTATTGAAATGAACTTCTTACCGGATGTTCTTGTAGAATGCGAAACATGCAATGGGAAAAGATACAATAGAGAAACGCTCGAGGTTCGTTATAAAGGAAAATCCATAAGTGATGTATTGGAGATGACAATTAACGATGCCGCGCCATTCTTTGAAAGAATTCCTAAAATTCACCGAATTTTATCAACGCTGGTTTCAGTTGGAATGGGATACGTAAAGCTGGGTCAGTCTTCGACTACATTATCTGGTGGAGAAGCGCAGCGTATTAAATTATCATCGGAATTATCAAAGCGAAGTACAGGAAACACCTTGTTTATTTTAGACGAACCTTCCACAGGTCTTCATTTTGACGATATAAAAATGTTGTTACTTGTTCTTCAACGCCTCGTTGATGAAGGAAATACTGTTTTAGTAATAGAGCATAACCTGGATATCGTTAAGGTAGCTGATCACATCGTTGATATCGGCCCAGAAGGAGGTAAAGGAGGGGGGAAGATTGTTTGCAGTGGTACTCCCGAACAAATTATAAAAAAAAGTGCTGATGAGTCTCACACAGCGCGCTATTTAAGCGAAGAGCTTTAGGCTTTAATATACCTTGTAAAGATCCGGTTTTATTATGCTGATGAAATTTCCATCTCAGTTCTGTTGACGACTATTAATTATAAATAGTATAAAATCGGCGAAAAAAATTGTATTTTTCTTTTTTTATGGATAAAATAAGCACTCGTTTCTTCTTCTCTAACTTGCTTACAGCACTATTTATTGTTGTAAGTATTCCTTGGTTGAAACAGGAAAATGAGCTTTTATTTGATGGTGAAGATAGTTGTTATGGTGTTGTAGTTCTATTTGCTTTTATAAGCGGCACCTATTTTAGTATAGTCCGAGCTAAATTCATGGGGCAGAATTTGTTCAGAAGGATGAGTCGTTTCGAAAAGGTTTTCATTGGGATACTATACTTTTTCTCATTGATGGCTAATATGACGATGGTTTTATTTTCTCTTACTTTGATTAATGGAACTGAAGAAACAATTCCTCAATATGCATTTATCATATTGGTATGTTTAATGTTATTCAATTTGTGGTGTTTAGGATTAGAAGTCACTTCCTTATCTAAACCTCAAGGAAAACCTGTTTCTGATAAAAAAAACAAAAAAGCAGAATGGTTTAGGTTACTATATGTTAGTGCTGGTGCCGCTGCCACTTGGGATAATATGATAATTAGTCAGAACTTTTCCTTAAGTTGGGACCAACATGATTTTTGGTCAGAATTAATTGCTACAATTGTGTTGGTAATAATGATATTAATCCCATTTCAACGATTGTTCTGGTACGAAATAATGGTAAAATCAAAAGGATGGAAGGAAAACTTAAAGGTTTTTGCAGCTTTTAGTACCGCTTTGGTTGCCGCAATAGCTCCTTTGTTTTTTATTTAATTACACTCCTTCCCTTAATTTAGCCAACAGTTTGTTTAACGTTTCAGCTCCATCATCAGAAAGACTCTTCTCGATCATCTTTGGTGATAAAGCGCAAGGTCAATCGGTCTGTTTCAAGTTGGGAATAATGCGTAAAATTGCGCATATCGTCACATTTTAATTATCAAATCGTTTAAAAATGACAGAAGCAATATGACCGCCAAATCCAAATGTATTGCTCATGGCATAGGTCATTTCTTTTTTAACCCCTTTATCCAGGGGGAAGTGATAATGGCCGGCATAATCTGGTTCAATTTCTTTCGTGTTAATCGTTGGGGGAACGATGCCCTCTTTTAGTGCCATAATACTTGCAATTCCTTCAATCGCTCCTGCGGCTCCTAACAAATGACCAGTCATGGATTTGGTAGCCGATATCGAAAGTGATGAACGCTTTCCGAATACACGATTTACCGCAATTAATTCACTGATGTCTCCCTGCACAGTTGACGTTGCATGCATGTTGATGTAATCAATATCGGTTGGTTCAATTCGTGCTTCTCGCATTGCCTCACGCATACCCAATACAGCACCTTCACCGTCGGGGTGTGTTCCGGTTAAATGGTACGCATCAGCAGCCTGGCCACCGCCAACAACTTCACCATATATTATTGCTCCGCGTTTAACGGCGTGTTCGTATTCTTCTAAGATTAATGCGGCTGCACCTTCACCCATTACAAATCCATCTCGATTTATGTCAAAAGGCCGAGAGGCAGTTTCTGGGGATTCGTTCTGTGTGGATAAAGCACGTGCCGAAGAAAAACCACCAATGGCAGGTTCCGTAATTGCGGCTTCTGAACCACCCGTTATTATCATATCCGCCTTGTCCCACTTAATATGATTGAATGCCTCAATAATTGCTGTGTTGGAAGTTGCACAGGCCGAAACCGGACAGAAGTTCACCCCCCTCAATCCGTATTTAATCGATATGATTCCCGAAGCAATGTCAACTAAGATCCTGGGAATAAAAAATGGAGAGAATCGGGGAGTGCCGTCCCCCAGGCAATATTCCTTCATTTGATCTTGAAAGGTTTGAATACCCCCATTCCCAGAGCCCCAGATTACACCGATCCTGTTCTTATTAAGTGAATCCAGATCAATTTCTCCATCGTTTAATGCCTGATCAACCACATAAAGTGCATATTGAGAAAAAGGATCGTATTTTCTGCGTTCTTTAACGTCAAAATGATCTTCCGGATCGAAATTCTTTAACTCACAAGCGAATTGGGCACGGAAATTAGTTGCATCAAATTTAGTTATGGGAGCAGCACCACTCATGCCACAATTAATATTAGTCCAAAAATCGTCTACATTGTTTCCAATTGGTGTTAGAGCACCAATTCCTGTAACTACGACTCGTCTCATAACTGTAAAATATTAAAAATATATTAGTCTTCGGAATTATAAAAATCCCAGTTCAAGTAATGCCTCTTCACTCATCATTTCTTTATCCCAGGGCGGATCAAAAACGATGTTAACCTTTGCAGATTTAAAGGCAGAATGAGCTGCAACTTTATTTTCAATTTCAACTGGAAGTGATTCGGCAACAGGGCAGTTTGGAGAGGTAAGTGTCATTTCAATCGAAACATTCTTATCTGTGTCGATTTTTACCTCATAGATAAGACCTAGTTCGTATATATCAACCGGTATTTCGGGATCATAAATTGTCTTTAATACCTCTATCACTGTGTTTTCTAGATCTTCCATAATGTTTTTATACCGATAGTGCTTTTAACGCATTTATTTTCATCTTCTTTACCATACTCAGCAGACCATTTGCTCGGGTAGGAGACAAATGTTCCTGAAGTCCAATCTCTCTTATAAAGTGAAGGTCAACCGTTGCTATGTCCTTTGGTTCTTCATTATTCAATACGCGTATCAGAAGACCAATGATGCCCTTTGTAATGATGGCATCGGAGTCTGCAGTGAACATCATTCTTCCATCTATTATTTCAGTTTCCAGCCAAACTCTTGATTGACACCCCTCAATGAGTCGGTCATTTGTTTTCTTTGATTCTTCTATCAAAGGCAGGTCTTTCCCAAGTTCGATTAAATATTCGTATTTATCCATCCAATCATCAAAGATGAGGAATTCAGCTTTTATTTCTGCTTGTTTTTCTTCTAATGTCATTTAAAACAATCTCACTTTAGCATTTTAACACTTCGTTCTACGGCTTCAACGAGCAGGTCAACCTCATTTTTGGTATTGTAAAACGCAAACGAGGCACGGACTGTACCGGTAATCCCATAAAAATCCATAATTGGCTGTGTGCAATGGTGACCTGTCCTTACAGCAACTCCCTGTTTGTCTAATAAAGTCCCCAGGTCAAAATGATGAATGCCTTCAACTATAAATGAGATTACGCTGGTTTTATTCTTGGCAGTTCCAATTAGTCTTAAACCTTCTATCTGCACTAATTTACGTTCTGCATATACACATAATTCTCTTTCGTATTCCTGAATTGCATCCATATTCAACTCAGAGAGATATTCAATGGCTTTCCCCAATCCAATGCCTCCTGCAATGTGCGGAGTACCGGCCTCAAACTTATGTGGAAGTACGTTGTATGTTGTTTTCTCAAATGTTACCTTTTCGATCATATCTCCACCTCCCTGGTAAGGTGGCATATTGTTCAATAAATCTTTTTTACCGTATAGAACACCAACTCCTGTGGGACCAAATACTTTATGACCTGAAAAAGTATAAAAATCACAATCAAGCTCCTGTACATTTATAGACGTGTGTTGAATGCTTTGAGCACCATCAAGATGAACAGCAGCCCCTTTAGAATGGGCTTTATTTATTATAGTCTTTACCGGGTTAATCGTGCCCAGTGTATTTGAAATATGCGAAATGGAAACCAGCTTTGTATTCTCGTTCAAAAGTGCATCAAATGCGTCCATGATTATTTCACCCCTTTCGTTTATCGGAATTACGTTGAGCTTACACGATTTTCTTTCGCATAACATTTGCCATGGTACTATATTCGAATGATGTTCTAATGCCGAAATGATGATCTCATCTCCTTCACATATTTGTTCTCCAAAAGAAGATGCAAGCAAATTTATTCCCGAAGTGGTACCACTTGTGAAAATTATCTCTTCTGGAAAAGATGCATTCAAAAATTCTTGGATAGTGGTTCTTGCTTTTTCGTATTCTTCTGTTGCCAGCTGACTTAAGTGATGAACACCACGATGGATATTTGAATTGTTGCGAGCATAGAATTTATTAATAGAATCAATGACGCATTTGGGTTTTTGCGTTGTTGCTCCATTGTCAAGGTAAACCAGTTTTTTCCCATAAACCTGTTGAGATAATACTGGAAAATCTTCTCTGATCTTATTTATTTCCGATTCTGTCATAGCTTTTTCAACTATAAATCCAGTGCAAAGATACTAAAACCCCTTATTTTGAATAGTTCTAAACAAAGAAAACTACTATTAAAATTTAAAAGCAGTATTATATTTTGTTTCTCTGAGTTGACAGATATAACTATTGATATAATAATAGCACGATATTTTTCTGTCAAAGATGTCTTTAAAAGGGCGAATCAGGCCAAAATAGATGAAATATAACGGATTGTACCATCAAAAAACCCTAGATCAAACTTTCAACATTATATTTGCACAATAGTTTGAGTTTGTGAAGACAGTATACATTACAAGAAGAGAAACCTTTAACGCAGCCCATAAGCTGTACAGAGAGGATTGGTCAATAGAGAAGAACAAGGAGGTGTTCGGTAAATGCAGTAATCATAACTGGCACGGTCATAATTTTACAATTTATGTTACCATTAAGGGAGCTCCGAATCCCGAAACAGGATTTGTAATAAACTTGAAAGAGCTTAGCCAAATTATAAAACAGAAAGTAATTGAACCATTGGATCACAAAAATTTAAACATAGATGTTGCTTTTATGGATGGAATTTTGGCATCAACGGAAAATCTTGTCATCCAAATTTGGGAACAACTCAAGCCCTCTATTAAGAGTGCGAATGGAGAATTGGTAAAGATTAAGCTTGTTGAAACGGAGAATAATTTCGTTGAGTATTTTGGTGGTAATGAACCATATTAAATTCTAATAAAGGAAAATTTTGGAAGAGATAAAATATAATGAAGAAGTAACTGAGGCTCTGTCAAAGAACTTCAAGGAAGTAATAGATCAATTGGGCGAAGATTCAAGTCGTGAAGGTTTAAT
>Ga0315334_10000482_pt1 | contig 24373 bp, 26 predicted proteins | sample M150034915metaG_FD_205555 | JGI IMG/M metagenome (GOLD analysis project Ga0315334, IMG submission 205555) | Ammonia-oxidizing marine archaeal communities from Monterey Bay, California, United States - M1 500m 34915 | ecosystem: Environmental > Aquatic > Marine > Intertidal zone | place: USA... | reverse complement strand
TGGTCCCGCAAGGCACTATCCACTCTCGCGATTCTCACCGCGCTCGGCCTGGTGGCCGCAGCCTGCGGCTCAGATGGTGGCAACGAACCAGCGGAGGTAGCCGCAACGACAGCAGCACCAACCACCCCCGCCGCACCAACCACCACCGCCGCACCAACCACCACCGCCGCACCAACCACCACCGCCGCACCAACCACCACCGCCGCACCAACCACCACCGCCGCGCCCGCAACCACCACCGCACCAACCACCACGATCGCCCATGAGCCGTTCGAGGCCGCGCCGGCCGACTGGGCGTGGGGTGGTGTCGAGGCTCGCTTCGATCCCGGCAAGGTGTTCGAAGACATGGAATGGGGGGGGTTCCTGATCAGCTCTGGCTGGACTCCCGGGGAAGAGGTGTGGGTGATCCCGTGCAAGGCCTCATACGACGACTTCGACCTCGCGAACTGTGACTACGAGGATCGGAAGCCGAAGATCATCGACGACGACGGCTTCGTGCCGAACTACTACTTCGGCCCCCAGGACGTCCGGATGTTCTGGGGGGCTAAGGGTTGGGGACACGGCAACTGCATCCTGTACTCCAACCGCGGCCCGGACGGCGAATTCTGGAGCGGCGACGAAAAGGAGGTCGTCCTCTGCGACAGCGGAACCGGAGAGCCCCCGGCCCGTCCGGAAGCACCCGACATGGCGGCACCACGTGAGTACGACTTCTCGGCGACCGACGAGTTCATGCAGGGATTCGTCGACCAGCGGGGCCTGAACGGCGCCACGGTGATCGTGGTCGACCGAGACGACGGCATCGTCCACCGGGCGAACTTCGGCGAGTTCGGACCCGGGCGGATCTCCCTCCTCGGGAACATCAGTGAGACGTTCTCGGTCGGAATCCTGATGAGCCTCTACGACGACGGCCTGCTGGACATCGACGCCCCGATCTCGGACGCCGTGTCGTGGGGAACCGGCATGCCCGACGTGACGGTGGCGCAACTGCTGTCCCACAGTTCAGGGATGCTGGGCGGACCAGCCAGCAGTTGGTACGCCCCGTACCAGTGTGCGAACTCATACACCGACTCGCTGCAGGAGTGCGGCGAGGAGATCGTCAATACGCCGGACGATGACGCCGACCTGGTTCCCCCGGACACCGAGTTCCGCTGGCCAGCTACCGGCGCCGACGCTCAGGTGGCAGGAGCCATCGCCGAGGCGGTCTCGGGCAAGTCGTGGGCCGAACTGGTCGACGAAACCTGGGTGAGACCATGCGGCATGGACACGCTGGCCTACAAGAACCCGTGGAACGAGTTCACTCTCGATCCCGTCACCTGGGGCTACCTGTCGGAGTTCGCCGGGGACCCGTCGACACTGTCGACGACCGACAACCCGTCGATTCAGGGTGGCGCCTACGCCACTGCCGACGACCTGGCCGCCCTGGTGTTGATGCACCTCCGCAACGGGATGTGCGGCGACCAGCAGGTGCTGTCCGCCGAGGCGATCGACCTCATGACCGAGGACCGGATCGCCCGGGTCTACGACGGCACCAACGTCGACTTCTTCGGCAATGCCTGGGGCTTCGGCATGGGGTGGACGACCAACCGGGCGACCGGTTGGACGGGCAACGGTGGCATCTGGGCCAGCGGAATTACCATCGACCGCGACGCCGGGTTCGGCGCCGTGGTGCTCCTCGAGGCCACGTTCCAGGAGTCCCAGGCCCTGGGAAGCAGCGAGGTCTTCTCTGATTCCGTACGTGACGCGGTGATGGCCGCCCGCGGCTGAACCAGTTCAGTCCACAGCCAGGCTCTGTCGTTCAATTGATGAGCGGCAGAGCCAGGTTGGGGTCGGCGCCGACGTCCAGCGGGCTGGGGCCGTCCGAATGTAGGCGCCACCAGCCGGCGGCGGCCACCATGGCCGCGTTGTCGGTGCACAGGGCCCGCGACGGAAGGAAGGCCCGCACCCCGGTCTCGGTGCACATGTCCAGGAAACGCTCCCGCAGTCGGGAGTTGGCGGCCACCCCTCCCCCGAGGCACGCCCCCCTGGCCCCGGTGGCCTCCACGGCCCAGCGGGCCTTGATGACCAGCGCGTCGACCACGGCCTCCTGGAATGAGGCGGCCACGTCGGCGGTCGACGCATCGGGTTCGTTACGCACGTGGTTCACCACAGCGGTCTTCAGACCGCTGAACGAGAAGGCATACCGGCGGTCGTCGGACAGGGTGGCCGGATTCTCCTGGACCATGGAGCGGGGATAGGCGTACGCCGTCGGGTCACCATCCATGGCCAGGGCATCGATGGCCGGGCCGCCCGGATACCCGAGCCCCAGATAGCGGGCCACCTTGTCGTAGGCCTCTCCGGCTGCGTCGTCCAGCGTGGAACCCAGTAGGCGGTAGCGGCCATGGCCCTCCATGAGGACCAGCATCGTGTGGCCGCCCGACACCAGCAGGACGACCAGGGGCAACTCCAGATCGGGCTCCTCGAGAAACGACGCATACAGGTGGGCCTCGAGGTGGTTGACAGCCACGAACGGCACGCCCCACACCAGCGACAGGGCCTTGGCGGCGCTCACCCCGGTAAGGAGTGACCCAACGAGGCCAGGGCCGGTGGTGGCGGCCACTGCGTCGATCCCGCCGGCGCTTCCTCCCGGGCCCTCGATCCCGGCGGTGGCTAGCGCCTCGGCCAGGACGGGCACCAAATCGCGCACATGAGCCCGCCCGGCGATCTCCGGGACCACCCCACCGAACACCGCGTGCTGCTCGACCTGGCTGGACACCACTGACGACCGGACCACGGTGGCCCGCTCAACGACGGCGACCGCCGTCTCGTCGCATGACGTCTCTATTCCCAGAATCGTGTTTGCCGTGACCGTGTCGCCCGAAACCGTGTCACCCATCAACTCTGGTCCTTCTCAAACTGTTCATCGAACGCCGGATCGTCGACATCATGGATCCACATCACCAGAGCATCGGTCGTCGTGCCATCGGCATCGGTGTAGTAGGCGGGCCGCACTCCGGCCGGGACGAACCCGAACCGGCGGTAGAGCGAGATGGCCGCCGCATTGGACGTCCGGACCTCCAGCGTCATGGACGCCAGGCCCCGAGCCCGGGCGTCGCGGCACAGGGCAGCCAGCAGGCAGGCTCCGATCCCACGACGCTGGTGGGCGGGATCCACGGCAATGGACGTGACGTGCCCCTCGTCGGCCACCACCATGAGCGCCGCGTGACCTACCGGGGCGCCGTCAGCCCCCTCGGCCACCAGGAGGGTCCGGGTCTTTGCATCGGCCAGTTGGTCACGCAGGAAGGTCTCGGACCACGGCGTGGGCTGGACGAGGGCGTCCAAGGCCCTGACGGCGTCCACATCACACGCGCCCATGGGTCGCAACACGACCTGCGGGGCGGCCACCGGAATCACGCCCCACCGGCTCGGGTCGCCCAGTTGATCTGGGCATCGGGCTGGCGTAGATACACCGGCTCGAGTTCCCACGGCTGGACGAACTCCTCGCGCATGGCGCGGGCGTGGGCCAACTGCACCAGCGACCGAGCACTCGGGTTGGCCAGGCCCTGCTCGGCCATCTCGATGCTCTTCAAGCCGGCGAACTCTTCGGCGTGGCGCAGCGCCCCGTCACCCAGCAGCAGCGCCGGCTCGTCGAGGGCCTCCAACTCGGCCGACAACTCGTCGGGCGTGCAGACGTTGGCGTCGCGAACCCGCTGGATGCCGCCCGGCACCTTGCGGAACAACGCCGTGAACAGCTCGCCCCGACGGGCGTCGAGCGCCGGGACGATCAGGCGGGTCGTCCAGCGGGCCGGGAAGGCCATCAGGTCGAGGCTGGGCACCGGGATCATGGGCACGCCGAGACCCTGGGCGAGAGCCACCGCAGTGGCGATCCCGACCCGAAGGCCGGTGAACAGGCCGGGACCGACGTCGACGGCCACCGCGCCCACCTCGGACAGTTCGATGCCGGCCTGGCGGCGGACGAAGTCGATCTGGGGAGCCAACGCCTCAGCGTGACGGCGCCCCCGGCCGGCGTGGGCCGAAGCCAGCACACCCTCGTGACCGCCCACCGCACAGCCCACCTGAGCACCCGCACTCTCGATGCCCAGGATCAACATCTGATTCCCCCGTCTCCACCGACGGGCGCCTCAAGGGCCAACAGGGCCACCTCGCGGTCGGACCAGTCGGCCCCCACGGTCCGGAGCTCCAGTACCCGGTCGTCAGAGCTCTCGCCGAGGGTGAGACGGACCTCGAGGTAGCCGCCGGGCAGAGCACCGGAGATGACGTCCCCCCACTCGATGAGGGTGACTGACCGATCATCGACCAGCTCGTGGAGACCGAGGTCACGAACCTCGTCAATGTGGGAGAGCCGGTACACGTCGAGGTGGTGAACGGTCAACTCGTCGCCCGTGTAGCGGTTGGCCAGGGTGAAAGTGGGCGAGGTGATGGGTGTGGTCACCCCGAGGGCCCGACCGAACCCCTGAGTGAACGCCGTCTTGCCGGCCCCCAGGTCACCACACAGCACCAGCAGGTCTCCAGCACGCGACAGCCCGGCCAGCGCGGCGGCTACGGCCTGAGTACCTTCGGCCGAGGTGGTCGGCACCGTCAGGAGGGGCAGGTCCGTCGTCATCTCGGACGCCCGTTCATGCGGCCATCATCAGGCTGCGGGCCCGTCCGAAGTCGGACCGCATGTCGGCCAGCACGGCGGCCCCACCACGCAGTGCGGCCGCCGGGTGGAAGGTGGGCACGAGGTAGCGGGGCGGATTCCCGTAGCAGTATTCGGCGCCCCGCAGCTTCGTGATGCCGGTGGCGGTGTCCAGGAGGAGCCGGGAGGCGAAGTTCCCCAGTGTGACGATGACCGCAGGATCCACAAGGTCCAGCTGGTGGGCCAGCCACGGCCGGCAGGCGGCGATCTCGTCGGGACGGGGATCACGGTTGTCGGGCGGGCGGCACTTCACGACGTTGGCAATGTAGACATCGGACCGTTCGACGCCCAGTTCCTCGGCCAGCAGGCGATCCAGGAGTTGGCCGGAGCGACCCACGAAGGGCACGCCCTGCTCGTCCTCGCGGGCGCCGGGCGCCTCACCGACGAATACCACGTCGGCGTCGGGGGCACCGGTACCGAAGACGACCTGCGTGCGACCCTCGGCCAGCCCACAGGCCGTGCAGGAAGCAGCCTCGTCGGCCAGAAGAGCCAATGACTCGGGGGCGGTCGTCACCCGGGCAGATTATCGACCCGATCCCCTCAGAACGGGTCCCGTCAGCAGGCCCGTACCACGGCCCGCTCGACGGCGGCCACGGCCAGCACCCGCAGCACGTCGATGTCGGCGGCTTCGGCGCGGCCGGTGGCCGCGGCGACGAAGGCGTCTCCGTCGGATCGCATGTGGGGCGGGAATACGGCCCGGGCCAGACCGTCATGGGCCGACTGGGCCATGAGCAGGCACTCTCCCTTGGTCAGGGCGGCGTCGGTGACCACCGCCCCGATGGTGGTGTTGCCCCGCAGGCCCGGCAGATCCGAGGCGTCTCCGACATCTCCAGCCACCGGCCAACCGCCGAACACCCCATCGGCGACCGCGGCCGACGTGGCCGGATCACCGACGTCGCCCGCCGCGTTGACGACTACAACGGCGGCCACCGTGACCCCGCCGTGGGCGACCACGGCCACCCCCACGCCACCGGGTCGGGCATGGGTCCGGCCCCGCCACTTCCCGACCGTGGCACCCGTGCCGGCCCCGACCAGCCCGGTGGCCACCGCCATCTCGGTGGTCGCCGTAGCCGTTTCGGCAGCGACTCGACCGTCGGCGGCCACGGGACGGACCGAACCGTCCCCCTCCAGAAGGTCGTAGAGCGCGAGACCGACCACGATGGGCACCGGACCGCCGTCGGTGGCGTAACCGATTCCGGCATCGGCGAGATGCGAGACCACCCCGTCGGCGGCCGCCAGGCCGAAGGCCGAACCACCGGACAGCACAAGGGCGTCCAGCCGCTCCACCGCTCGCTCGGGAGCCAGCAGGTCGAACTCGCGTGTGGCCGGGGCACCGCCACGGACCTCGCCAGAGGCCACCGTCCCCTCGGGAAACAGCAGGACCGTGCAGCCGGTGCGTGCCTCGGTATCGGTGTAGTTGCCGACCCGCAGGCCGTCGATGGGAATCCTCACGTCAGCCGACGCTAGTCCCGGCCCCCGGTGGTGCCGCTCGTGATGTCACGGTCGGTGCCGGCGGCAAGTGTCTCCAGGCGATCGTCGTAGTCGGCAATCACGGTGCGCCAGTCGAACCGTCGGATGGCCTCGTCCAGGCCGACCACCCGGGCCCGCCAGCCATCGAGGTCGATCAGCACGTCATGCAGACGGGTCCGCAGGTCGCCGTCCGGATAGAGGGCGCCATCGGCCCACGATCCCACCAGCTCCGGGTAGCTCTGCCCGGTCGGGAGGACCGGCACGCAGCCAGCGGCCATGGCTTCCACCACGGCGATCCCGAAGAACTCGTGGTGCGCCGCGCTTACCACCACATCGGACCGGTTCAACAGGTCGACGTAGGCGGCCCGGTCCTGGAACCCCCAGGCCACCACCCGGTCGCCGAGGTGGTCCCGGGCCTCGACGAACTCCCTCGGGTCGACCCGTTCATTCTCGCCCACCAGGGCCACCCGAAAGGCCACGCCCTCGTCGGCCAGGTGGCGTAGCGCATCCAGCACAGCCTTCGGGTTCTTGTCGTGATCCCAGCGTTGGTTCCAGAGCACCAGCGGGCCCGCCGGATCGGCGGGAACGATCTCTTCAGGAACCGTCCCTTTAGGAATGGGCACGTCGGCCAGGTCGACGCCCACGGGCACCACGTAACACCGGTCGGCTACCTCGCCCAGGAATCCGACATGAGAATGGTCGGGGGCCCGATCCAGAAGGTCGGGCAGGGCGGCCAACAGCCCGTCGCGTTGGAACGCCGAGTTGCACCACACCTGGTCGGCGACGGCCATCCCCATCCAGTTGACCAACGGCAGCTCGTCGGACGCCGACCCCTTCTGGTTGGGACTCACCGGGTACAGCAGCTGGTTCTCGTGCAGGTAAAGCACCACCGGCGGATCACCTAGGAAGCGTCGGGTCAGGCCCAGCCAGCCCGCCAGGTCGACCATGCCTGAGACCACCACCACGTCGGGTAGGCCGTGCTCGGCCACCGCCCGACGGGCCTCCTCGGCCAGGGTGAGTGCCCCACCGCGCATCCGCCAGCGCCACGCGGCGGCCGGGTGCGAGACGACGACCAGTTCGTGGCGGCTGTGGACGACCAGACCATCGGCCCACGCACCGTGGGACCCGCCGTGAAACGGTTCGACGAGCAGGACCCGGGCCATTGTCAGACCTAGGGGTAACGCCGAGGTGGGCGGTGGCTGAGCGAGCAGAGGACCTCCCACGGAATGATCCCGATGGCGTCGGCGACCTCGCCGGCCCCGATCTCCTCGTCGCCCTGGCTGCCCAGAAGGATCACTTCGTCACCGAGGGAGACCGACCCGTCGACCTCGACCATCAGGGCGTCCATCGAGACGACGCCACGTAGCGGCCGGCGTTGACCACCCACCAACGCTTCGCCACCCAGACCCCACGCCCGGGCCAGGCCGTCGGCGTAGCCCATGGGCACGGTGGCCAGGATGGTCTCGTGGTCGCCCGCCCAGCGGTGGCCGTACCCCACGCCCTCGCCTGGCGGCACGACATGCAGGTGGGTGACCTCACTGCGGATGGACATGGCCTGACGTAGGTCGAGGGCCCGGCAGGCCCCGGCCACGTCCGGGCCGGGCGACACGCCGTATATCCCGATGCCGACCCGGACCAACGACCGGTGGGTGTCGGGCCGGGTGACCGAAGCGGCCGTGTTAGCTAGGTGGACGACCGGCGGTTCGATACCCGCGGCGGCCAGGGTGGCCAGCACGGCGTCGAAGCGGTCAACCTGCACCCCGGTGAACGGATCGTCGGGCACATCGGCCGTCGAACAGTGCGAGAACACGCCCTCGAGGACCAGGCCGGCATCGCAGATGTGGCGCGCCGTGGCCAGTGCCTCCTCGGGCCGCACCCCGACCCGGTGCATGCCGGTATCGACCTTCAGATGGACGGCCGACAGGCCTGCCTCGAACCCGTCCCGAACCGAGTGGATCGCGGCCGCGTAGGCGTCGATCCCGGCCGGGGTGTAGAGGGTGGGGCGCACCCCACCGAGGGCCACCACCTCGGCCATCTCGTCGGGCCTTGGTTCGGACAGCACCAGGATGGGCGCGGTCAGCCCGGCGGCCCGGAGCTCGGCAGCCTCCTCGACCAGAGCCACGGCCAACCAGGTGGCCCCGGCCCGTACCGCGGCGTCGGCCACCGCCGGGGCGCCGTGGCCGTATCCGTCAGCCTTGACTACCGCGCAGACCGCGGCGTCACCCACCAGGGCGTCAAATACGGCCACATTGTGGGCCACGGCGTCCAGGTCGACCGATACCCAGGTGGGACGCATCAGCCTGCGCCCCCTGAGGCCTCAACGGCATCGACGGACAGGTCGGTCAGCACGGACACCAGCCTCGCCGCAAGATCGCCCGCCACCACCCCGGTGGACGAACCCACTGTCGGAAGGCCGTCGATGCCCGGCGCGGTGACCAGGCGTCCGTGCACGTGGGCGGCGGCAGCCGCAGCCTCCAGCGGCGCGGCCCCCCGGGCCAGGAAGGCCCCGATGATCCCCGCCAGCACGTCGCCGGATCCGGCGGTGGCCAGACGGGCGTCGCCCGCTGCAGCGAGCCGGACCCGACCATCGGGTGCGGCGACCACCGTGGTCGGACCCTTCAGGAGCACCACTGCGCCGGTATCGGCGGCTAGAGCACGGGCGGCAGCCATGCGGTCCAAACCGGGCGGGCCACCGGCCAGGCGGGTGAACTCTCCGTCGTGCGGGGTCAGGATCAGTGGCCTCCCCACGGTAGCCACCGATCCGCCGGCCAGCATGGTGAGGGCGGTCAGGCCATCACCATCGACGACCAGCGGCGGGCCCGATGAGGCCACCAGCCGTCGCACCGCGTCGGCCATCTCGGGGGCGGTCCCCAACCCAGGGCCGACCACCATCGAGGCGAACCGGTCCCGGTCCGAGCCCTCGGGACCGTCCAACTCCAGATCAACGGTGACAGGCATCCGCACTACCTCGGCGGGGACACCCGGCTCGTCGGGGATACCCGGGCCACCGTCGCCGGGTACTGACAGGCGAACGTAGCCCGCTCCGGCCCGCAGCGCCGCGGTGGCGGCCAGACCAGCGGCCCCCTCCATGCCCGATGAGCCAGCGATGACCCAGCAGGCCCGCTGCCACTTGTGGGCATCGGCTGGGCGTGGGGGCACCAGGCCGGCGATGTCGCCGTCGGTCAGAAGATAGGACGTCGCCCCCGACACGTCGAGACCCAGGTCCACCACCTCGACCCGTCCGGCCAGCGCCGGACCGTCACCGAACAACAGGCCGGGCTTGAGGGCGGCAAAGGTCACGGTCCGACGGGCGCTTAGGGGCCGACCCCGCGCCTCGCCGGTCAGACCGTCGAGGCCCGACGGGAGGTCCACGGCCAGTACCGGAGCGACGACGGTGGGTGCATCGAAAGGGCGGCCAAGCCCGGTGCCGTAAGCGGCATCCACTACCAGGTCCACCGCGTGATCCCCGGCGGTCGGTAGGTGGCCCGAGGCTGCGGCAGCATCGACAACCGTTGCCCGCACCCCCCGGCGGGCCAGCAGATCGGCCGCCACCCGGCCATCTGCGCCGTTGAATCCCTTGCCGGCAAGCACGGCCACCCGACGTCCGTATCCCCCACCCAACTCGTCCAGCACGGCACGGGCCACCGCTGCACCCGCCCGTCCGATCAGGGCGTCTAGCGGCTCAGTTGCCGCGGCATCCACGGCGGCCATCTCGTCCGGCGTACACACCGGGATCATGTCGGATCGACTCCTCAGAGAGCGACGACGGTCGCCTGGGCCAGAGTGTCGGTGTGGCTCAGGGTGACCAACCAGCGGCTCACGCCGGCCCGCCGGGCCACCTCGGCCGACTCGCCGTGGAGTACCAACGAAGGAGGCCCCAGCCCGTCGCGCACCACCTCGATGTCATACATGGCCATCCCGCCGAGACCCAGACCGAGGGCCTTGAGTGCCGCCTCCTTGGCCGCGAACCGCACCGCGTAGCGGCTGGCAGGGTCCACATGGGCATCGGCGTAGGCCCGCTCAGCCGGTCGGAACAACCGGTCGCGTAGAGACGGAGTGCGATCCAACGAGCCTCGGAACCGGTCGATGTCGACCAGGTCCACTCCGATGCCGATCATGGTCGGTGAAGCGCCGGACTCAGGCCCGGAGCTGATCGACCCGAAGTCGGTCAGCAATGTCCGGCACCGGGTCAGTCAACAGGTCGACCACCGGCACCTCGGCTAGCAAGTCGTCTCGCAGGTCGGGCTCAGTCTCACAGACCGCGTCACGCACCGCGGAATAGCGGTTGCCGTAACCCTGCAGCACGCCACGCAGGACGTCCGGGGTGAGGCGCTCGCGCAACACCACGTGTAGCAGGGTGATGCCCACCGTCTCGCGGTCCTTGACCTCGGGCACCAGCACGATGATCCGGTCGTCGCGGGCACCCCGGGTCACCAAGACGTCACGGTCCACTGCCACCCGATGCTTGGTACCCCGCAGGGCCGGGTCCCTATCAGTACGCGAGCGGATGCCCGTCGACACCCCACCGCGGTCCACGATCGCCGCGGTGGGCGAAGCCCCGTCCAGGCCGTCCACCCGGTAGCGGGTGTAGCCGGCGACGTCGGACACCGCCGGATCCAGGGCAACCAGTGCCCGAAGTGTCCGGTAGCTGAGCGAATCACGGGGCGCCCCGGCGTCGAGCACCTCGCGGGCCAAGCGGGCGTCCAACAGGGTCTCGTCAGTCCTCGAGATGCCCACGGTCACCGTCTTGGCCTGATGCTTGATGGCGTCGATGGGTCTGGTGAGCTCCTCGATTGCCACGGTCAACGCGGCGGCCAGATCGTCCAGCACCAGTGCAGGCGTGCCGACCCGACCGAACTCCAACTGGTACGACTCCAACGGCACGGCGCCCAGAGCGAACCGAAACAACGTCGACAGGCGCACCGCGGTGGACGCCTCGAGGTGTCCGTTGAGCCGCCCGTTTCGCAACTCGTCGGCGAAGGTACCGGCGGCGGCGCCCAACTCGGTGGCCAAGCCTGGGGTCAACGCATCGGGCAACGCCTCAGGGGCGGCGGATCCAGTCCCCGGGTCGTACGACGTCGCCTGGACCGCTCCGCCGGCCAGGCGGCGCTCGGCCTCGGCCTCGATCGCCGCGTGGGCTGACCGCAGTACGTGGGCCTGAGCGTCAATGGCCCGGGCCGCCTCGTAGCCGAACAGGTGGCCGACCATGGTGGACAGCAGGAAAGCCAGACGGGGATGCACCGGTGGTACGGACACCACGTCGTGGGCATCGGCGAATCTCGACGAGCCAGCGTCGGCCACCACCACTGGCAGCGCCTTATGCGCCCGGTAGATGGCCACCTCCTTGGCCACGTCATCGGCCGTGGAGCCGACCAGGCCGGTGGCGCACACAAGGATCAACGGCTCCGACGAGAGGTCGATGTGCTTCTTGTCCTCGGTGACATCCGCAGCGATCGACTTGTAACAGAGCTCGGACAGCTTGATCCGGATCTCGCGGGCTGCCACCAGGTTGGGTCCGCTACCCACCACGGCCCAGTAGCGCCGACCCGGGGCGTGCCGTGAGGCAATCGACGCCACCTGGTCACGCATCCCCAGCACCTCGACCATCGCGTCGGGCAGGGCCCGCAACCCGGTCAGCACGTCGGCCCGATCGGGCGCACCGGGGGCTCCGGCCGCATCAGCAATGGCCACGGCTAGCAGGATCCCGGCCACCGCCTGGGCGTAGAAGGCCTTCGTGGAGGCCACGCTCATCTCTACGTCGCGACCATCGGACGTGTACAGCACACCGTCGGCCCGGTCGACCAGGTCGCTGTTGCGCCGGTTCACGATCGCCACCACCCGGGCACCCCGGACCCGCACCAGGTCGACGGTGCGGTTGGTGTCGGTCGTCGTGCCCGACTGGCTGATGGCCACTACGAGGGTGTCGGACATGTCTGGCGTCAGGCCGAAGCCCGAGAGTTCGGTGGCCGGTAGGTCCTCCACGATGATGCCGTTGGACTCGGCCAGTTCAGCCTCGAGGGCACGGGCCACCGAGCCACCGGCGATGGCCGCAGTGCCCTGGCCGATGACCAGGATCCGTCGGATCGATCCGTCGGACAGGCCGGCCCGCACATCGGCTCCCAGCGCGTCCTCACCCAGACGGACCCGCCAACCTGCGGGGGTATCGCCGGCAGGAACAAGTCGGCCACGCAGGGTGGCCCGGACCGAGTCCGGCGACTCGCCGATCTCCTTGAGGAGGAAGTGGGGGTAGTCGCCCCGGTCGATGTCCCGGGTGGTGATCTCGGCTCGGGCCACATCGTCCTCGGTGACCGGCAACGAGCGTCCGTCATACGACCGTCGGACTATCCCGTCGAGCGTCCCGGCCAGCGCACCATCCAACTCCAGGATCTGGCCCCGGCTGGCCCCCGGATCATCCGGATCGGCCGGTGTCTCGCCATCCATCCGGACGAACTCAGTCGTCAACTCCACCACCCCGTAGGGCTCCGAGGCCACGACATAGGCGTCCTCGGCCAGGCCCACGTAGAGACCCTGGCCGCTGCCTCGCAGGGCGAGGAGGAGCCGGTCGGGCGCGTCACCGGTCGCCGCCCCGATGGCCACTGACCCATCAAACACGCTCACCGCCCGGCGAAATGCCTCGGCACGATCGTGGCCGGCGGCCAAATGGGTGGCACACAGCACCGGTATCACCTTGGCGTCGGTGGTTATCTCCGGAGCCACGCTGAGGCCCTCGGACACCATCAGGTCGGCGTGGTTGTCGACATCACCGTTGAGTACCGCGGTGACCAGCGGGACTACCACGCCATCGGCCCGGACGGAATCCACCGGATGGGCGTTGGACTCGGAGATCAGGCCCACGCTGGCCCACCGGGTGTGTCCCAGGATCGACCCCTCCACGCCGGGGGCGACCAGAGCCCGGGCCAGAAGGCCGTCGGCGGCCAACGACGCACGTAGGACCGCCGTGTTGTCGCCCAGCTCGCCGATCTCGGCTGCCGCCTTGACCACGAAGGCCAGACCACCGCCGTCCAGCACCCGGACACTGCCCGTGCGGTGCAAACCATCGACCGTTCGGCCGACCACCTCCGGGTCGTCAACGGCCAGATCGTGATTCCAGACCGTCACCTGGATACCGGCCGAATCCCGGCCCCTGACCTCGAGGCGGTCGACAGCCGACAGGGCCTGCTGGATCGAGAGGAGGACGCCCAGCCCGGCGTCGCTCGGTGCGATACGAGACGAACGCAGTGACACCACTCCGACGTGGGTGCCGATCCTGTCCCGGGTCACGGCCCAGACGGCATCACGTAGTCCCACCAGGGCAGCATTGGCCGCTTCGACTCCGTCGGATGAATCCGATCCGTCGAAAGTGGTCACCCGGCGCTCCAGCACCGCTTCCATGCCAGCGATCTGATCCGGGAGATCAGCCAGTGCCGCAGTGATCCGCCCGGCTAGACCAGAATCCCGATCGAGGGCCAGGAGCCCGGGGAGGCCTCCCAGCAGACGATCGGCCTCAGCAATCTGACCAGCGGCCGCGGCCACCCGGTCAGCCATCTGCGAACCGTCGGGTCCGCCGAGCAGTGCGGTGGCGTCGACGAGCAGCGTCAGGATCGACTCCGCGGTCGGAACGTCCCGGGAGGACGGCCTTCGGAGGATCGCGATTATGCCGCACATGTGTTGATCACCCTCCTGTTGCTCGATGCCTGTCGTTGGTTGGTCGTCACCGGCCGGTCATCGTCGGCACAAGATCGCAGGCCCGCCCGGTTTATGGAAACTCTAGGAATCGTACGGGGTCAGGTCCGGTCGGCCCGGCGAACGCCCTCGACAAGACGGTCGGCCACCGCTGCGGCCTCGGCCGCGTCGAAGGCCTCGACCATGACCCGGACCACCGGTTCGGTCCCCGAAGGGCGCACCAGCACGCGGCCTGCCGAGCCCAACTGGGCGGCGGCCTCGGTCACCTCGTCGGCCATCGATGCGACCACCGCGACACCATCGGCTGACACCGGCACGGCGTGTAGCACCTGGGGGGCGCGCACCATCAGGTCAGCCACCCGGCCGCCGAGGGTTCGGCCGGCACGGCCCGCCGCCACCAGGGCCTGGATGCCCGTCAATAGGCCGTCGCCGGTGGTGGCCATGGAGCGGAAGATCACGTGGCCGGACTGCTCGCCACCCAGGACCCAGCCATTGGCCTCCAACGCCTCGAGGACGTAGCGGTCGCCGACGGCCGTCTCGTGCACGGCGATGCCGTGGTCGGTTAACGCACGCCGCAGACCCAGGTTGGCCATGACGGTGACGGCCATGGTGTCGCCGGTCAGCAGCCCACGATCGTGGAGATCGATGCCGCACACAGCCAGCAGGTCATCACCGTCGAGCAGGGCCCCGTCGTCGCCCACGGCAATCACCCGGTCGCCGTCGCCATCGAAGGCCAGGCCGGCGTCAGCCCCCGTCTGGAGCACGGCGGCCCGAAGGTCGTCCGGGTGCGTCGAGCCACACCCTTCGTTGATATTGCGGCCATCAGGCGAGGCGTGTAGAACGCCCACCTCGGCACCCAGTCGACGCAGGACGTCGGGCGCGAACGCTGAGGTGGCACCGTTGGCGCAGTCCACGACTAGGGATCGTCCGGCCAAGGGTCGCTCGTCGACCTGCTGCCCAGCGACCTCCTGTCCATCGAGAGGCCCCTCATCGATTGCCCATCTGATCAACGCGTCGACCCACCGACGACCAGCGGCGGTCCCCTCGGAGGGGTCGTCCCAGTCCGGCGCCACCCCCGGACCATCGAGGCGGGGGCAGGCGTCCCACGCATCCTGGATCGCCGACTGCACTCGGTCATCAAGCTTTCGGCCTCCAGCGGCGAACAACTTGATCCCGTTGTCGAACCACGGGTTGTGCGACGCCGAGACCACCGCGCCGGCCACCCCATCGATCTGGCACTCGTGTGCGACGGCAGGTGTGGGGACAACGCCCAGGGAGGTGACGTCGAGACCACCGTCCACCAGGCCTTCGGCTAGTGCACGGGCAAGAGCAGGACCTGACTCACGGGTGTCGCGGCCGATGACCACACAATCGGCTCCCAGATGGGCCGCCGCTGCACGCCCCAGGGCCCTTACCGCCGGCTCATCGAGAACGGAACCGGCCCGGGCGCGGATGCCGTCAGTACCGAATCGCAGTACCTGTCCTGATGCTGCCGGTCCTGAAGAAGGCGGATGCACTGCGCGTCCGGTCATGTCGGGCAGCGTAGGAGCCAGCCGGGGACCAATCCCCGACCCCCCACGCCGCCGATTAGCGCTTGGAGTACTGCGGAGCCTTGCGGGCCTTGTGGAGCCCGTACTTCTTGGACTCCTTCTTGCGATCGTCGCGCGTAAGCAGGCCGGCCTCCTTGAGAGCCGGACGACGCTCGGGCTCTAGGGCTTCGAGCGCACGGGCGATGCCGAGGCGCATGGCCCCCGCTTGGCCAGCGATGCCGCCGCCGTGCAGGGTGGCGTCGATGTCGTAGGCGCCCTCCGTGGCGGTGACCCGCAGCGGCTCGGTGAACACCAAACGGTGGCTCTCCGATGGGAAGTAGTCCTCGGCCGTACGACCGTTGACGGTGACCGTGCCGTTGCCGGGGCGCAGGCGCACACGAGCGACCGACTCCTTGCGACGACCGGTGGACTGGATGAGGGGGCTGGGCATCAGGTGCTCCTGTCAGGGCCGGCCGCTTAGGCCGTGCGGGCCCGTGCGTGATCGATGGCCAGCGGCTGGGGCTGCTGTGCCTCGTGGGGATGATCGGCGCCGCGGTACACCTTCAGCTTGGTGAGCTGCTGGCGACCCAGGCGATTCTTGGGAATCATCCCCCGGATGGTCCGGCGGACGGCCTCTTCGGGCTTCTCGGCCAGGAAGGTGCCGTAGGCCCGGGTACGCAGACCGCCCGGGTAGCCCGAGTGGTCGTAAACATTCTTGTCGGTGTTCTTGGCGCCCGTCAGCACGACCTTTTCGGCGTTGATGATCACCACGTGGTCACCGGTGTCGATATGGGGCGTGAAGGTCGGCTTGTGCTTGCCGCGCAGGATCGCTGCGACCTCGGACGCCATACGACCGAGGATCATGCCCTCGGCGTCGACGACGTGCCAGACGCGCTCGATTTCACTGGCCCTGGGGGTGTAGGTGGACACGGTTGACCGCCTGTACTTGATCGGAGACTGGTTGGGAAGGCCGCTGGAAGCCTGCAGGAGGATTCCTAGAGGACGCGGCACGACCGGGGGTCAAGGCTAGGGCCGGCCCAGGACCCCGGCAACCCGTCGACCTGGGATGGGACGCGTGCCACAGCGGGCCCAGAACCGGGATTCGGCAACCACTGCCAGCGCCACGCCTCATTCCAGGCCGTGTGACCGATCCGGTGCCCGCAGAAACCGTCAGTCGTAGGCGACCGACCAGAAGACGAGACCCTGGGCTGGAGCGGAATCCGCCGCAGTGCGTCGATCCTCGGCGGCCAGCACGGCGGGGATCACGTCAACGGCCATCTCGCCGCGGCCGATATCCACCAGCGTTCCTACGATGGTTCGAACCATTCGCTGGCAGAAGGCCGACGCGGACACCTCGAACTCCAACAGGTCCGCCCCCGACGGGCCATCGGGCAACCTCCGCCACGAGGCTGCGGTCACCCTCCGCATCATGGTGGGCATCGAGCCGTCCGGCCGGGGAGCCTGCTGAAGGCAGAACGACGTGAAGTCGTGCAGGCCCACCAGGTCGGCCGATGCGGCCTCCATGGCGGCCACGTCGAGGGGCTCGGCCACGTGCCAGACCCGGGTGACCAGCAGCGGATCGGGTTCCAGGCGATCCAGGATCCGGTACCGGTAGGTCCGACTGGTAGCCGAGAACCGGGCGTCGAAATCTTCGGCGGCCCGATGGATGGAGGTCAGCACCACGGAGGGTCCGATCCGCCGGTTCACGATGTCGCGCAGTGTCTCGAGTTCGGCGTCCGAACGCTCCGAGAGGTCGAAGCCCACCACCTGGCCCGCGGCGTGCACGCCGCGGTCCGTACGGCCAGCACACGTCAGGGTCACCTCGGTCCGTAGGACGCGTGACAACACGTCGACCAGCAGGCCGGCGACGGTGGGTACGCCCGTGTTGGCGGCGAACCCGTGAAACGGGGCTCCGTCATAGGCGACGGTTGCCCTAGCCCTCATTACAGGACCCTCATGAACTGGTCCTCCCACCCCGGTCCGAACATGCTGGAGCGGGATGTGCCCTAGAAGGGCTGGGTCAGACGAGCTCGATGCGAGCCATCGGCGCGTTGTCACCGTGGCGGGGACCGACCTTGAGGATCCGCGTGTAACCACCCGGACGGTCGACGTAACGGGGACCAATCTCGTCGAAGAGCTTGGCGGCCATCTCACGATCCCGGAGGAACGAGACCACCTGACGGTGGTTGTGGACACCGCCCTTGCGGGCCTTTGTGATCATCTTCTCGGCGATGGGGCGCAGAGCCTTGGCCTTGGCCTCCGTAGTCGTGATGCCCTCAGCGGCGATCAGCGACGCCACGAGGTTGGCCATCATCGACTTCTGGTGAGCCGAGCTGCCGCCGAAGCGACGGCCCTTTTTGGGGGTTGCCGGCATGACGTCAGTCCCGGACCCGCAGCGTCAGGCCGCGCTCGTCGAGCTTCTCGATGACCTCGTCGAGCGACTTCTGGCCGAAGTTGGTGACGGCCAGCAGGTCGTCCTCCGTCTTCTCCAGGAGCTGGCCGACGGTGTCAACCTGAGCTCGCTTGAGGCAGTTTCGGGGACGCTCGGAAAGGTCGAGATCCTCGATCAGCAGGTCGAGGTCCGGAGAACCACCACCCACCTCCTCGGCTTCGCCCAGCTCGAGGCCACGGGCCTCGTCGCTCATGTCCTCGACCAGCTGGACGAGGGTCCGCAACGTGGCGCCAGCCGAAGCCAGGGCATCACGGGGGGTGATGGAACCGTCAGTAGTGACGTCCAGCACAAGGCGGTCCATGTCCCTGGTCTGACCGACCGACACGGGCTCCACCTCGATGGAGACCCGGCGAACCGGCGAGAAGAGGGCGTCGACCGGGATGACCCCGATGACAGCATCGCCGCTGGTGCGGTCCGAACCGAGGTAGCCGCGGCCGACCTCGACGGTCAGCTCCAAGGCCAGACGACCCTTGCCGGTCACCGTGGCCAGGTGGAGGTCGGGGTTCAGCACCTCGACCTGCTCGTTGGTCTCAAGTGCCGCGGCGGTCACCTCAGTGTCGCCTCGCACGTCGACCCGCAGGGTGACGGGCTCGTCGCTGTGACAGCGGAGCTCCACGTCCTTCAGGTTCAACACGATGTCGGTCACGTCCTCGACCACGCCGTCGATGGTGCCGAACTCGTGGAGTGCGTCATCGAACTTGACCTGGGTGACCGCAGCCCCCGGGATGGACGACAACAGTGTCCGACGTAGGGAGTTGCCGAGCGTGTGGCCGAAGCCGGGCTCGAGAGGTTCGATGGAGAACAGCTGACGGTTGCCGTCGGCATCTGCCACCGCGGTGACAGTGGGTCGCTGAATGACCAACATGAGATTGTCCTTCGCTTCGGGGGGATCGGAAAAGAGTGGGAGGCGCCGCGAGGCGGACGCCCTACTTGGAGTAGAGCTCGACGATCAACTGCTCACGGACCGGAATGTCGATCTGCTCGCGGACCGGGATTTCACGGATGGTGGCCCGATGGCCGTCGTCGTCAATGTCCATCCACGCCGGAGCCTGACGGTCCAGCACGTCGATGTTCCACTGGACCACGACCATCTTGCGGGCCTTGTCACGCAGGGTGATCACCTCACCCTTGCTACAGCGGTAGCTGGGAATGTCGACCCGGCTGCCGTTGACGTCCACATGGCCGTGGTTGACCAACTGGCGGGCCTGAGGCCGAGTAGCGGCCATCCCGGCCCGGTAGACGATGTTGTCGAGGCGAAGCTCCAGGTACTGGAGCATGTTGTCGCCGGTCACTCCCTGGCGGCGGTTCGCCTCCTCGTAGAGACGACGGAACTGACGCTCGGACAGGCCGTACGAGAAACGAGCCTTCTGCTTCTCCTGAAGCTGCAGCAGGTACTCGGATGGGTTGCCCCGACGGCGGGTACGGCCGTGCTCGCCGGGCGGGTACGGACGCTTGTCCAGCGCGACGACCTCACCCTTGGTACCGAAGATGTTGGTGCCCAGACGCCGCGAGACGCGGGCCCGGGGGCCGGTGTAACGAGACATTTAGTCAGACCCTCCTACGCTTGGGCGGCCGGCAGCCGTTGTGGGGAATCGGCGTGACGTCCTTGATCCCCGTCACCTCGATGCCGGTGTTCTGGATAGTCCGGATGGCGGTCTCACGACCGGATCCCGGACCACGCACCACCACGTCGACCTTGCGGACACCATGTTCCATGGCCCGCCGGGCGCACTCTTCGGCCGCCATCTGAGCAGCGAACGGCGTCGACTTGCGAGAGCCCTTGAAGCCGACGTTTCCGGCAGAGGCCCACGCCAGAGTGTTCCCACCCTGGTCGGTGATGGTGATGATCGTGTTGTTGAAGGAACTCTTGATATGCGCAACGCCATGGGGGACGTTCTTGCGTTCCTTCTTGCGGGGGCGTCGGCCCCCAGCGCTTGGCTTCGCCATTACTTCGTGACCTGCTTCTTGTTCGCGACCGTCTTGCGGGGGCCCTTACGGGTCCGGGCGTTGGTGTGGGTGCGCTGCCCGCGGACCGGAAGGCCACGGCGATGACGCAGGCCCTGATAACAACCGATGTCCATCTTGCGCTTGATGTTCTGGGAGACCTCACGCCGGAGGTCGCCCTCGACCTTGAACTGCTGGTCGACAAACGCCCGGATCGCCGTGACCTCGTCATCGGTGAGATCACGCACCCGGGTGGTGGGGTCGACGCCGGTGCCCTCGCAGATGTTCAGTGCGGAGGTGCGGCCGATGCCGTGGATGTAAGTCAACGCGATCACAACCCGCTTCTCGCGGGGGACGTCGACGCCTGAGATACGTGCCATGAGATGCTTCCTCTAACCCTGACGCTGCTTGTGACGGGGGTTGCTGCAGATGACCTGCACACGTCCATGACGCCGGATCACCCGGCACTTGTCACAGATGCGCTTGACGCTCGCTCGGACCTTCATGCTTGTTCTCTTCTGCTCTTCGTGACGGCTACGGGTAGCGGTTACTTGTAGCGGTAGGTGATCCGACCTCGTTGGAGGTCGTACGGGGTGAGCTCCACCTGGACCTTGTCGCCGGGAAGGATGCGGATGTAGTGCATCCTCATCTTTCCGGAGATGTGGGCCAGGACGTTGTGGCCGTTCTCCAGTTCGACGCGGAACATGGCGTTGGGCAGCGGTTCGAGAACCGTTCCCTCCATCACGATCGCATCTTCCTTGGGCTTCGACAGCGTGGTGCTCCTGGTTGGTTTCGGACTTGGTGGTCGGATGTTCGGTGAGTTGGTGGATGGGTATCCGCCGGACCCGGTTTCGGGGGCTGCTCCAAAGGGCGCACACCCGGCTCAGACCAGTGGACAACGCTATCGGGGGCCCTCCGGGGGGCCAACCCGCGACTCGGTGGTATGGCGGACAGAACGACTGGTCATCAGGCTCCCGGGGCGCATCTGACAGGCATCCCCGACCGCGTCCCTCTGGCGTCTCCGACACGGAGGCGACCGTCGATTACCGAGGTGAGGCGGTCGAACACTGTCGACTCGTCGGCCAGGCCATCGACCACTTCAAGCAGGTCGTGCTCGGCGAACCAGGCCAGGAGCGGCGCTGTCTCGGATTCGTAGAGGTCGAGGCGGCGGCGGATGCCCTCCTCGGTGTCATCAGCGCGGCCACGGGCAACCATGCGGGCGGTGACCTCGTCGACCGGGACATCGAGGTTGACTGCAACGTCCAACGGCGTGCCAGCCTCTGCCAGGAATCCCTCCAGCGCGGTGGCCTGATCCGGGGTGCGGGGATAGCCGTCGAGCAGGAAGCCACGTTCGACCACGTCGCCCTCCACCAAGCGTTCGGCCACGATCGAGTTGATGAGGTCGTCGCCCACTAGGTCGCCTGCGTCCATCAGCGCCTTGGCCTGGAGGCCCAACTCGGTTCCGGCAGCCACTGCAGCACGAAGCATGTCGCCGGTGGAGATGTGGACCGGTCCGTATGCCTCGACCAGACGCCCCGCCTGGGTCCCCTTGCCGGATCCCTGGCGGCCGAGAATGACGAGTCGGACGGCGGTCATCTACTTGAGGAAGCCCTCGTAGTTACGCATCGTGAGCTGCGAATCGACCTGCTTCATCGTCTCGAGCGACACGCCCGCCGCGATGAGAATCGAGATACCGATGAAGCCGAAGCCAGCCGCTCCACCCGCACCCACACCAGCACTGGTGTCTAGGAAGATGTTGATCAAGATCGACGGCACAAGGGCCACACCGGCGATGAAGAGGGCGCCGGGCAGCGTGATGCGGGACAGAATCCTGGCCAGGTACCGCTCGGTCTGGTGACCGGGCCGGATACCGGGCACGAAACCACCCTGCTTGCGGATGGTGTCGGCCTGCTTCACCGGGTCGAAGGTGATCGCCGTGTAGAAGTAGGCAAAGCCGACGATCAGCAGCCCAGTGATGGTGAAGTAGAAGACGTTGTCGGGCTGGGCCAGGTTGTTGTCGATCCAGCCACGGAAACCGTCCCACGGAAGGGCCGCAGCTACCAGGACCGGCAGGTACAGCACCGACGAGGCGAAGATGATCGGGATCACGCCCGACTGGTTGACCTTCAGGGGGATGTAGGTGTTCTGGCCGCCGTACATCCGGCGCCCCACCACGCGCTTGGCGAACTGCACGGGGATGCGGCGCTGGCCCTGCTCGACGAACACGATGGCCGCCACCATCAGCATCAGGAAGGCCAGCACGACCAATGAGACGATGGCCCCGTTCTCAGCCTGGATCAACGAACCCTGAGCCGGGAAGCCACTTACGATCGAGATCATGATCAGCAGCGACATGCCGTTGCCGATCCCCTTCTGGGTGATGAGCTCGCCCATCCACATCAGCAGTGCCGTTCCAGCGGTCAAGGTCAATACGACGACGCTGACCGTGCCGATGTGGAAGTCGGGCAGCAGGTTCGCACCCGACTGGCCGGAGATGGAGTTACCCCGGTCGTTGAACAGGAAGGCAAAGCTCGTGGACTGGATGACAGCGATGACCACCGTCAGATAGCGGGTCCACTGGGTGATCTTGCGCTGGCCGACAGCACCCTGCTGCTGCCACTGCTCGATGCGGGGCACGACCACGCCGAGCACCTGCATGATGATCGAGGCGGTGATGTAGGGCATGACGCCCAGTGCGAACACGGCGAAACTGGTCAGCGACCCGCCGGAGAAGAGTTGCAGGAAGGCCAGCACGCCGCCCTGGTCAGCGCGGTCGCGCAGCAACTGCACCTGCTCGACGTCGATGCCCGGAGCGGGCATGAACGCGCCGATCCGGTAGAGCAGGATCATGAGAAGGGTGAAGACGATCCGCTTTCGCAGATCGGCAACCCGGAACATGTTCAGCATGCTGGACAGCACGTGGACTCCTGTCGCCTATCGGATCGAGACTGGGATGGGTCGGGTTAGCGGTTCATCAGCGCGTTACCGCTGGCTGCGGGACGTACTGCGAAGGGGAGCGGAAGCTTCTCGATGGTCCCACCGGCAGCCGTGATAGCCCCCTCGGCCGACGCCGAGAAGGCGTGGGCCTTCACGGTGACCGCACGGGACAACTCGCCACGACCCAGCACCTTGACCAGCGACTTCTTGCCGACCAGGCCCTGAGCGTGCAACGCCTCGGGCGAGACCTCGTCGAGGCCGCACTCCTGGATGGTGTCGAGGTTGACCGCCTGGTACTCCACGCGGAACGGGTTCTTGAAGCCCTTGAGCTTCGGAATCCGCTGGTGGAGGGGCATCTGGCCACCCTCGAAACCAACGCGGACGGTGTTACGGGCCCGCTGGCCCTTGCTGCCGCGACCGGCGGTCTTGCCGCCCTTCCCGCCGATACCTCGGCCAACACGCTTGGCCCGCTTCTTGGAGCCGGGAGCCGGCTGTAGATCATGAACCTTCATGTCACTCGGCCTCCCCGGCCAGTTCCTCAACCCGGACCAGGTGCGGAACCCGGGCAATCATGCCGCGGATCTCACCACGGTCCGGCAGAGTGTTGCTTCGTCCGATCCGACCCAAGCCGAGAGCGCGGAGCGTGCCCCGCTGCTTGGGTTTGGCGCCGATGGCGCTGCGGATCTGGGTAACGACCAACTGGGTCATGTCACTCACCGTCCCGCGGTGTCGTCTGAGCCGACGCCGACGCCGGCCTCGGTACGACGGTACGCCTCGAGCAGGGCACCTGGCACGAACTCCTCCGGGTCCAGGCCACGCAGGCGGGCGATCTCGTCGGGCCGTCGCAGCCCCTTGAGGCCGGCGATGGTGGCCCGGGCCACGTTGATGTGGTTGGACGAACCCTGTGACTTGCAAAGGATGTCGTGGATGCCGGCCTCTTCGAGAATGGCGCGGGCGGCGCCACCGGCGATGACCCCCGTACCGGGAGCGGCAGGCTTCAACATCACCCGGCCGGCGCCCATGACGCCGAGGATCGGGTGGATGATGGTCGAACCGGTCAACGCCACCTTGAACAGGTTTCGCTTGGCCTCCTCAGTCCCCTTCTGGATGGCCAGCGGGACCTCCTTGGCCTTGCCGTAGCCCAGGCCGACCCGGCCGGCGCCATCACCGATCACCACGAGTGCGGTGAACGAGAACCGACGGCCGCCCTTGACCACCTTGGCCACGCGGTTGATGTGGATGACCCGCGACTCCCTAAGGGAGGCATCGTCATTATTGTGCTGTGCCACTAGAACTCCAGTCCGGCTTCACGGGCGGCATCGGCCAACGCCGCCACTCTGCCGTGGTACTTGTATCCGCCCCGGTCGAAGACCACCGATGCGATTCCGGCTTCGCGGGCTCGCTCAGCGACCACCCGGCCGACCTCGGTGGCCGCAGCCACCCCGGTCGCACCCTCGGCCACACCGTCCTGAACGGTCGATGCCGCGGCCACGGTCCGACCCGAACGGTCGTCGATGACCTGGGCTGAGATATGACGGGCCGAACGGAAGACCGCAAGACGGGGACGGGACTCCGAGCCCCGGACCGACTTGCGGACCCGACGGTGTCGACGCTGACGCGCCTTGGAACGATCCAGGCTGCTCACTTGGCTGCCTTTCCGGCCTTGCGGGCCACGTGCTCGCC
>Ga0315334_10000480_pt1 | contig 24376 bp, 16 predicted proteins | sample M150034915metaG_FD_205555 | JGI IMG/M metagenome (GOLD analysis project Ga0315334, IMG submission 205555) | Ammonia-oxidizing marine archaeal communities from Monterey Bay, California, United States - M1 500m 34915 | ecosystem: Environmental > Aquatic > Marine > Intertidal zone | place: USA... | reverse complement strand
AGGCGTCGATGACCCAGTCTCGGTATTTGGACGCTTCGCGAACCGGATAATCTGCACCATCACCCGCCGTATCTGCGTAGCGTGCGACGTCCAGCCAGTGGCGACCCCAACGCTCACCGTAAGACCGCGAATCCAGCAGTCGGTCGATTACTTTGTGGAAGGCGTTGGCCTGTCCGTCGTTAATGAATGCTTGGATTTCCTCGGGCGTTGGAGGTAGCCCGGTGAGGTCAAACGTGGCCCTCCGAATAAGCGTACGCTTGTCGGCTACGGGTGTTGGTGACAGTCCCTCTGACTCGAGTCGCGCGAGAATAAAGTGATCAATCGGCGTCCAGCTCCAGCGGTCAATGGATTTGGACGTTGGTGGCGTGGGACGGCTGGCTGGCTGGAAAGCCCAGAATTCTTTCGCTTGGTCTAGTGTCAATTTAGTAAGTGGTGTGCCAGTGCGTCCGCTGGGCGCGATTGCCCCGGCTCGTATCCATCGTTCTAGGAGAGCAATTTCTTGTGGATTTAATTTAGTCTTACCCGGTGGCATTTGCAGGTCAGGATCGGTATTTTTGATGGCCCGCAGTAGAAGGCTATCCTCCGGTTTTCCGGGAATGATCGCGGGACCGCTAAGTCCTCCTCTTTTCCAGTGCTCCTGTGAATCGAGCCTAAGGTCAGATTCTTGTTTCTCAGCGCCGTGACATTTTAGGCAGTGCGTGATTAATAGCGGGCGGATGTTCGATTCAAAGAAATCGGTATTGGACTGCGCACTCGCTATTGGAAGGCCCGTACTACAGGTTAGCCCGAGTGTTAGCAATACGGCGATTGTAATGTTTAAGCGTTGCATGTATGGGCCAGAATCGAGTAACGGCGGCGGGAGGTGAACTTTTGTTCCTCGGCGCTAAAAAAGGGGGCGGGTTAACGTAAGTTTCGAGATACTCATTGTAACAAAGCCAAGTGGGAAGCGGTTAAAAATGCTAACATTGATACACCAACGTTCTTTAATCAGGCGGAACTATGACAAACCCAACACGCAGGACAGCGCTCAAAACGCTAGGAATGACAATCGGGGCGACATGGTCGTCAATCTCCCTGCCTGTTTCTGCCCGATACTTTGCCAATGGCGAATCAAAGCAACCCATTCGATTAGGCGTCATTGCCGATTTACACGGTGGTTTGGCCGTTGATGCCGAAATGCGACTCGACGCATTTTTGAAAGCGATGCAAGGCATTGAAACTGACGCCTTGGTACAACTTGGTGATTTCGCGTACCCCAATCAGAAACACCAATCCTTTGCTGATAAGTTCAATTCGGCACACGAAAACACCATCCACGTTATCGGGAATCACGAATTTGACTTTAAGCTGTCTCGGGAAGACTGTTACGAAGCCTGGGACATCAAATCCGCTTATTATCGTCGCGACCTCGGAAATTTGAGAATAATTGTGCTCGATGGAAATGAAATTGGATCACCGACTCAGCAGGGCTATCCGTCCTTTATCGGCAACAAACAAAGAGAGTGGCTCGAAAAAGAGTTGCAGATGGCAGATCGACCATTGTTAATTCTCAGCCATCAACCATTGGCGGGTACGGGTGCGGTTCAGAATGCAAACGAAATTCAGGAAATGCTGACGCGCTACCAAAACAAGATATTGCTTTGCATTAACGGGCATACCCATGTTGATTCGCTTTTGCAAGTTGATGGTGTTACCTATCTTCATATAAACTCCGCTTCATATAAGTGGGTGGGTGGCGAGACAAGAATGGCTTACTACAAAGATCCACTGTTTACAACAATTACCATCGATCCGAAAATGTCGCTTGTCACCGTCGAATCAAAACCCTCAACCTGGAAAGCGGCGCCACTTGCAGATAGCGGTTACTTCGATCGGGACGATGCCCCGCCGGAATCCATCGTAGTTCCGGCGATTCGACGGCGGCAAATCAATACCCGTACCCATGAAGTTCAAACCGATCCCCTGATAAACGATTCTAATAAGTCCCGATCCAAAATGCCGTTGAAGGTTTTGGCTTGGAATATCTGGGGGCGACTCAATCAGGAACCGAAGTATACGATCGCTAGCAAAACAGCGCGTGATCGCACAATCGAGATTATTCGGCAGAGCGGCGCGGATGTTGTGGCCATGATCGAAACGTACGGCTCGGCCGCCGACATTGCCGAGGCGTTGGACTTCCACTATTACACTCCATCCGTTTCGGCAAACTTGTGCATTTTTAGTCGTTACCCGTTGACGGATTTCGAACCGCTGACAGGGCTCTCCTCGTTTTCGTTCATCGCGGCCACAGTGAATTTGCCTGACGGACAAAAAGTTCGCGTCTATGATATTTGGTTGACTAGCGGTGGTCGGCATATCGTGGCGATCAAGGATAAACAGTTAAGCGATGCGGATTATTGTGCTGGGGATGATCTTCGGTTTGATCAACTCCAAAAATTCTTGGTTCATGCTGATTTTCGAAAACATACCGCCAACTCCGATCAGGTACCCGTGATTGTCGCTGGTGACTTCAATTGCGTTTCCCATCTCGATCACACGATGGTAACGCGTCAAAGCAAATTAAATCAGTCGAGAGTTCTGCCTATTAAGGTCTCCAAGGCTATGCACAAAGAAGGTTTTTCAGATACTTTTCGTCAGTCCAACCCTGACATTCTTGACTCGACCTTGGGACACACTTGGACAACCGTCGGAACAGGGTACAAGTATGTTTCCGGAAAGGGATTTGTACCGGTTAAGGAACATCCGGAACCTGAATACCGCGATCCTTACGCCAGAATCGATTACATCTATGCAATCGGGTCACGTCTAGAAGCGATCAAGTCCAGGGTGATTAGTCACCACCCGTCGCAGTCAGAAAGAAGCTTCCCCGAGTTTCCATCAGACCATGCTGCTGTTCTAACGGAGTTTCAACTCGTGCAGGAATAGATCAGCTCGTTCAACATGGTGACTGTTTTTACGTGGGGCTCAGTATCGCCGAATTCATGGAGCCTGCACTACGTAAAACAGAGGTCAGTCTATTGGTTGGTCCACGATAGATCGTGGTTTTTAATCGGCAGATCGCGAACTCTTTTGCCGGTTGCTGCGAAGATGGCGTTACACAATGCTGGGGCGAACGAGCCTATTCCAGTCTCGCCAACACCACCGGGAGCAGCATCGCTTTTTATAATATCGATGTTGATCTCTTGGGGGGCATCGGACATGCGAGCTACCTGGAAACCGTCAAAGTTGCTGTGCACCGTCTTCCCATTTTTCATGGGCATCTCGCCGTACATGGCCTGTGAAATGCCCATGAGCGCGGCGCCTTCAACCTGAGCATAAACGCGGTCAGGACTGACAATCGTCCCAGAGTCAATCGAGCACCATACATGGTCGACGGAGACGCTACCTGCTGGGGTCACAGAGACCTCCACTACGTGACCGGTATAGCCAAGAAAACTTCGACAGCAGGCAATCCCCAAGCCCTGGCCCTGGGGTAAGTCAGTGTGACGGGCCCAGTTAGAATGCTTGGCCGCACGAGCAAGGACATTCTTGAGTCGACCGATATCATAGGGATAATCATTTGGGTTGGCGCCTCGATTTCCCAGCTTAAGTGCCGCCAGATCCAGCTGGCGATCGTCACCGAGTATATCTAGTAGATATTCGTATGGATCCACGCCCGCCGCCTGCGCAAGCTCATCGGCAAACGACGAAACAGCAAAGTTTTGGAAGATATGACAAACCGCGCGGAGCCAACCAATGCGAGTATGCGCTTTGGCTTTGCCCACTTCGACCTGAATATTTGGTACGTCGTAGGGAAGGTCGGTTAGCCCCATTTCAGCTTCCCAGGTCGCTGGGGTGTCTGCCCCGACGGCAAAGGTTGACGTAATTGATGGATAAGCACCACGCATTAACCATCCCATTGGCCTGCCTGCCGCATCAAGTCCGGCCTCACAATGTACCGCCGAAATCGTGTGAAAATAGTCGTGCCGTAAATCGTCTTCGCGTGTCCAAGTTACATGGACTGGCTTTTTGAGGATGCGTGACAGGCGCGCTGCTTCGACACAGTAGTCCGGTTTACTTTTCCGCCCGAAACCAGCACCAAGTAATGTCACGTCGCAAGATACCTGCTCGTTAGGAATGCCCATTGCCGGGCCTACGGCTTGTTGTACCGCTTGTGGGTTCTGTGTCGCCGCCTGCAGATAGCACGATGTAACCTCCCCCTTGTCATTGGTCTTTACATCAGCAACCGCACAGGTAGTTTCCATGGGAGCGTGCGCAAGATGTGGCACAGAATAAGTCGCGGATACCTTGGTGGCGGCTTTGGCAATAACACCGGTGGCATCACCTTGAGAACGTAACGTCTGGCCAGTTTTGTTAACGGTTTCTTTTAACGCCGCGCTAAATGCCTCTGTGTCGTACGTAGCATTTGGACCCTCATCCCACTTGACGTTTAACGCATCTCTACCCTGCCACGCAGCCCAAGTGCCAGTGGCAATCACAGCGACTCCTCCGAGTTGTTGGAAAAGTGGGGCGCCCTGAAATTTGGGTAAGTCGATCACGTCGATTACCCCCGGTACCTTTTTGGCAGCCTCAGCGTCATAAGACGAAACCACTCCGCCAACTACTGGGCACCGCGCGATGACCGCATAGACTTGGCCATCGATACGAGCATCAATCCCGAAGACGGCCTTACCTGTCAGGATGTCAGCGAGATCCGTGATCGGGAAATTCTTGCCGATGTATTGGAATTCGTCAGCGGATTTAAATTTTAAGGCCTCGGGCTTTGGTGCGGTAAGCTGAAGGGCAGCGGCAACTAGCTTGCTAAAGTTAATCGACTTTTTGGTTCCCTTTAACAAGACTTGATTGTTCTTAGTGGTGCAGCGATTGGTATCCACGTTCCACTGCTGGGCGGCCGCTTGTTGGAGCATTGTTCGCGCCATCGCTCCTGCTATTCGCATAGTCTTATAAAAGAAGCGAATACTATTGGAGCCGTCGGTGTTTTGGTCTCCGAGGCGTTTGTCGCCTTTGGCCTGACGGATAACAACTTTATCCCAATCAGCGCCAAGTTCATCGGCTAGCACTCGTGGCAATGCTGTCCGAATGCCTGTTCCCATTTCAGAGCGGTGAGCGAGAATCTGGACCGTTCCGTCCGGTTCTATAGCGACAAACAGGCTGGGTGACAGATTTTCATCTGTCGCCAGATCGTCAGACGCAGCAACGGTGGTTGTTCCGTCGGTTGCGGTCAAGATGACAAGCGAACCAGCGGCGATGCCTTTGAGAAAATCACGTCGCAGGATTGCTTTTCCTAACGGTGATTGGATTTCGGTTTCAAGACGGGATTTGTCGATTAGTTGGCGTAGTGTTAGGTGTTGCAAGGAGTTACTCATTTTTGCATCTCCTGAGCCGCAGTTTTAACGGCTGCGCGAATACGGTTGTAAGTTCCGCAGCGACAGATGTTCCACATGCCTTCCTCAATTTCTGTTTCGGAGGGATCGGGCTTGTCTTTCAGCATAGCGGCACAAGTCATCATTTGGCCCACCTGACAATAACCGCATTGGGGTACGTTGTGGTCTCGCCAAGCGTCTTGAACGGGGTGATCACCGTTGTCAGACAGACCTTCAATCGTGAGGATTTTGCCTGTGCCGACATCACCAAGTGACGTAACACAGGATTGTGCCGCCGCTCCATCGATGTGGATCGTACAGGCGCCGCATTCAGAGACACCGCATCCATATTTTGTTCCAGTTAAACCAAGATGATCCCTGAGGACCCACAGCAATGGTGTGTCGATAGGTACGTCAGTAACGTCCAAATCTTTACCATTAACGTTGATCGTAGCCATAACGTTGTCAGCCTTATTAAAAGTTATATATGACAAGCCTTAATTATAGATGTTTCGCAAGGGGCGTTGTCAGTCCGTTAGCAGAAACTGTTGGATAAAAGAATAGACTCATTATCCCTATATTTAAAGTAATTCGCGAATGGGTGACCCGTGATAAACCTGATGGGGGCGATTTAATTTGTCATGCCAGGCAACGGTTTTTGGCAGTCCCAGAGCGGAGTAAATAGTTGCCGCCATATCTTCCGGTGTATGAGGATCGGCCGCTGGGAATCCTCCCTGTCTGTCGGAGGCGCCGACAACACTGCCGCCGCGGATGCCACCCCCTGCAAAAAAGACACTCTGAACAGCACCCCAGTGGTCACGCCCCGGCTTGCCGCTCTTAGCTCCGTCAAAAGTAAAGACGCGTGGTGTCCGGCCAAACTCTCCGGCCATGACGATTAAAGTCTCATCTAGCATTCCTCGTTCCTGTAGATCGTCTAGCAGCGCAGACACGGCGCGGTCGGTCGGTGGCAACAGGAAATCTTTTAGGTTTGTAAATGCATTTTCATGGGTGTCCCATGACTCATCATTTCCCAGATTGACTTGGACCATCCGTACCCCCGCTTCGACAAGTTGCCGAGCCATTAACAGGGACCAGCCGAATGTGTTTTTGCCATATTTCTCCTGTAACTTGTCGTCGGCGGAATGAACATTCAACGCCTGGTGGACACCACTGCCGGTTAATAGAGACGCGGCTTCACCGCGGAAACGGTTGAACTGGCCTACTTGGGCTGCCTGGTCGAGATTGCGCCGTTGTTCGTCCAAACCATTTAACAGTGCCAAACGAGATTGAAATCGATCTTTTAACATTCCCTGCTGGAGTTCCAAACGGGGAGCTTCGAATTTGTAGCCCTGAGGATTGTTGGCCCCTTCCCACCGCTGGAAACCATATTCGGGAAACGCACCATGGATATATTTACTTGTTTTGAACTGGCTTGCTTCAATAAACCAGGGATCGTGTTCAGCGCCCATTATGCCACCAAACTGGCCTGGAATCGTCCGGCCTGTAACATGAATCAGTTTTTCCGGAAGGACAGCAGCTGGCGGTAAATTATTGCGCCGCGGAAGAAGATTACTGACCATTGATGCGATACATGGATGGTCGGTGGGGTTGGGTCGACTGCCACTGAACCCACGCGGCAACTCATTACGACCGGTCAGCATGACATGGTGACCTTCGGAATGTTCGTTATATGGATGTGTCAAAGATCGCAGGACCGCCCATTGGTTACTCCGCTCGGCTAACAGCGGAAGATGTTCGGAAACCAGCACGCCTGGTGTTTGCGTTTGGATTGGGTTGAATTCGCCACGAACGTCCTCAGGCGCATCCGGTTTCGGATCAAAACTCTCATGTTGTGCCAATCCCCCGGAGAGAAATATATAGATAACCGATTTTGCCGTGGCTGGAACTACGTCTTTAGATGCCATCGCCACCAGTGGGTCTAAGTGGTTCATTCCCAGTCCCAACAGACCGACAGATCCCGCCTGAATGGCAACGCGACGATTAACTTGAGGATGATACATGACATCTCCAAACACACAATAGACTGTTCATATTTTAATCTATCGGCCCTTTGAAGAGCAACTAAATGTTTTAAGTGTTGAATCGTTTTCTCGCATGTAACTGCAGCCTAGGTAGGGCGCAGTTTCGCGAGTAGTGTGTTCGAGAATTTTCATTACCCGTTTGATTGGCGATATGATAAAATTTAGGGAGTATTTTCTTAACAACAGCCTACGTAAATAGACCACATTCCATGCCAGATCATGAGGACGACCTCCGAGATGAAACGCTTGACGGCGGTGAAATACAAGAAGCACCTACTGAAACAGAAGAAGCACCTGCCGAAATAGAAGAAGCACCTGCCGAAACAGAAGAAGCACCTACCGAAACAGAAGAAGCACCTACTGAAACAGAAGAAGCACCTGCCGAAACAGAAGAAGCACCTACTGAAACAGAAGTGGATGCGGTTCGTGATGATCTAAGCTTGAGCGACGGCGTAACGAGGAGCGATGCCGGAATAGACAGCCTCGGCGATCAGTACACCTTTGATGACGTGAACGTCGAAAACGATCTGTTTGATGACGATATGGAATTAGTGGATCTATCTACTCGCTACTCAGAAGAAGGCGTGCTTGGTAAAGGTGGGTTTGGAGAGGTCGTTCTAGCTACGGACAATCGTTTAAATCGTAAAATTGCGATCAAGCGTATTCAAGGTAAAGCAGCACGTAGTAAAAAAGCCGTCAAGCGGTTCCTAACCGAGGCTAAGTCGATTGCCGTATTGAACCACACTAATATTGTCCAGATCTACGACTATGGTCGCGCTACCGACGGTCCCTTTCTGATCATGGAATGTGTCCAAGGCGGTAGTCTGCTGGACCGCTGCAGAAAAGGTCCTATCGAGCTAGACGAAGCAGTTAATATCTTCAGTCAGATTTGTGATGGACTGGCCAAAGCACATGCCGAGAACATCATCCACCGCGATATTAAACCAGCCAATATCTTAATGACCGAAGAAGGTGTACCAAAGCTCACGGACTTTGGCTTAGCCAAGGATGACACCGCTGACACAGACGTTACGATTGAAGGCGTTGTGATCGGCACACCGGACTACATGCCACCGGAGCAGCGAAAAGGAGCAGAGTTTACGGACCATCGAAGTGACCTCTGGAGCTTGGCTGCGACGTTCTTTGAGATGCTGACCGGCAAGAACCCTAAGGTGCTTAACATCTCATTGATACCGTTCAAGCTGCAGTCCGTAATTGCCAAAGCACTAGAGGAAGCAAAAGAAGATCGATTTCAATCCGTTCATGAGATGCGAGAAGAGGTGCTTAACGCTCATGCAGGCAAAATAGACACGTCACGATCGCTGGGAGAAGGTGAGTGCCCGCAATGCGCAACCCTCAATCCCTTTCACGGTAAATTTTGTGTCGAGTGCAGCGAGATTCTTCAGGTTCAGTGTTTGAATTGTCAACTCGAAATTCAAATTTGGAATAAAGCCTGTGGTGACTGCGGTGCACGACAGACACCCCTCGTGGACAAGGCTTTGTTGAAACTCAAAAAAGTTCACAATCAAGCTGAAATGTTGCTGGTTGATTTGGATTTCGAGGCGGCGGCAGAAAAATCCAAAGTCGTGAAAAATGAACCGGACTCACGACTTCAATACTATGCAACTTGGTATGAAGAGTTCTCGGCGAGGCTCGAGTTATCAAAAGCTTCGGAACATACACGTTTAGAAGAATTGCTTCGGGAAGCAACCACTCATGAACTGGCATATGACTACAACGCAGGGCTGCGAACTCTTTTGCAGATTTCTCCGTCACTGGTTGATACGTCCATCAAGGGCACCGACACAGCAATGGAAGTTCATGAACGGCTAATGGCAAAACAGTCTCGTCTGAAACAACTTAATGGGTTAGTTCAAAAACGGGTTAGTAATGGAGGGTTTACTGGTTTACTGGGAATTGTCAACGAACTTCTAAGGCTGAAGCCCGATCGTCCGGAAGTACAGAAGATCAAAACGAAGCTCGAGACGCTTGATGCTGAGCTGCTTGAAACGCGAGACGCCGCAATCAAGCAGGCCCCACAACAACTTAGAAACCAGGAATACGCACAAGCGATAAGAACGCTTAACGCCGTTTCGGAAGAAGTTGTGAACGAACAAATCGAAAAGCTAAAAACAACGGCAAATGGTTTGCTTAAACAGCTGAATAATCTTCGCGACCGAATTACGACGGCAGTTAATGCCGGCCAACTTAACGGCTTATTACCGTTTGTCGAAGAATGTTTAAACCTAAAAGCCGATCAGGATGATCTCGTGAAGTTAAGGAAGAAACTCATCGACCGCGAAAAACGCAGGAAAGCCCGTAAACAACAGATAGCTACTCAAGCAAAACAGCTTATGCAGCAGTCGAAATTTGACGAAGCGGGGCAGCTGCTTGACAAGACTAGACAGGAATATCGAACTTCGGCGATAGTAGGGATCCGCCAACAGGTTCAGTCATTATCACTTAAACGGCAAGATATCATGAGTGTTGTTTCATCAAACTTGTCCCCTAGAAACTACGACGAGGCAATAAAAAAAATCGAGTTTTACCTTAGCGAGATTGACATAGCGGGCATTCAGGATGTCGAGCTGCAGGAAATGTTGAAGGACATTGAGGCCAAATTTAACCGAAAAAAGCGGTTGGTCAATTTTAGAATCGCTGGAATTTGCGGTGTGGTAATCTCTCTCATGGGGGTGACCTTTGGTTCCAGTGACCTTGCCTGGCTGTTGCTCGTCCTCTCTGGCGGTGTGGTCGCCGCCTTAATCGCTTATGAAAAGACTATTTAGATATTTGCATATCACGGAACAGTCGCGGATCTGTTGCTGCAGCTCATTCATATCAGCTGACGTAGACTTTTAGTTTTTCCGTGAATCGCGAAGTTCTTGATTTGAAACGCGTCCCGACATGAGGTTAGGATGTTGAAAACAAGACTACTTATTAATCATTAACTAGGTTATATATATCATGGCTGCTCAAGAACTTCTTGCAATTAAAAAACAAATCCTATCGATCCATCAAGCCGCTGAATTGGCCCTCAATGATGAGAACCGCGATAGCATCCTCGGTCCAGAAACAACGCCTGCCCTTTGGCCGCATCGGACTAAATATATAATGGCAGCGAAATGAGTTAGGACCCGAGATATTGTCCGAGAATTTCGTCATATCGGCCACTGGACTTGACCTGGATCAGGCTGGCGTTAACTTCATCTACCAGCGTGTTGCGCTGGTTGGGATCGACTGGCATACCGACGGCTATCCCGTACTCTTCCTTTCGCAGGGAGATACTGGAAATCCCGATAGAGCTCGACAGTTCCGGGCTCTCACGGATTAGGTACTGGATAACCGGCTGGTCATGAACGACGGCATCGAGGTTTCCATTGGCCAGTTCCTCAAGCGCCTGCCCCAGTGTCTTGTATCCTTGGGCAATGATCCCCTGTCGCCGTAACAGCGTAATCGGGTTTTCGCCCTCCACGGCCCCCACTTTCACGCGTCCCAAATCGACCAGGCCATTGACTTGGGAACGGATGTTTTCGCTAGTCAGCGAGGAGGCAATCGTAGCAGTGAAGCTGGAGATCATCAGTACACCGATGAACATCCAGACCAATCCCAGCAGTCGGCCCAAGAGACTGCGCGGGACTGTGTCACCGTATCCAACGCCAGTCATCGTGACGCTTGCCCACCAGATCCCTTGGCCAATGCCGTGGATCGGATCGCGCGGAAACTCTGGGTTGCGCCGCATTTCAACAAGCCAGATAATAGTTCCGATGACGACAAGGATGATCGCGAGAGTCAGTAGCACGTTTAGCAGCCAGGAATTGAAGAAATACAACAACGTGTCCATCATTCCTGGTCGCCTGCTGGGAACGACGATACTGACACTTGAATTGAACATCGTATTGGAAAAGTCCACCCGTTTGAGACGATCGGAGGTCATGGTGATCGCGGCAATTGCCAGATCCAACTCCTTGTTTTCACAGGCCTCGATGAGTTGGTTGGTATTGTCCATTTCAACGTACTGGAAATCCACATCAAGGTTCTCGGCGATTTCTTCCCAGAGTTCGATACTGATACCTGAGTAGTTGTCATTGGCACCCTTGATAACAAAAGGGGAAACCTGTTTGATGCCGACGCGGAGAGTTTTTTGCTGTGCCGTAGCGGTTCCGGCGGATAATGCCAATAGGGCCACGAGTAAACCTGCCGTATACCAGTCGATTTGGCGCTGGAATCGTTGTGGTCTGCGTGTTTCCATGATGATCCTGAATGTGCGAGAAAAATATCCTGTTTCCCAACGGTTTGGTTGTCGGGATGTCTGCGGGAAACCGAACTCGCGAAAACTTCGGTGCAATGCAATTAGGCACGGTGAAACCAGTGTGTTTGTTAACGGTACCGTTTTACCGAGTATCCCGTCGCTTTGCAATACAATTCGTCGCCGACGCTAACGTTATATTTAAATTGTTCGAACCCAACAGGCGAGATGTTCCTAAGAATACCCCGAGTCGTATCAATATCAGGACCAAACCGAGTCTAGCTTGATTAAACCAATTGCAGACATCAATTCTTACGGTAAAATTTAAGTCAGAGAAATTGCGTTGGCCATAGGGCAAATTGATAGGCGGTAAACAATACTATGAGCCATTCCGTAACGACACGACGACTAGCGAACAACACTATCGCCACGTTACCACGGGCCATGGGGCTACTACTACCTAGACGGACCAACCGGCAACACACATGCCCTAGCTCAACTTGCTAGGCTGGGAAAAATTTAGCGAAAGGTTCCTTTCATGTATTTCTTCAGCATGTTCATTGGTAAGGCCAATGGCGCCGATCAAATGCCAGAGCTCATTGTTCTGGCCGTGATTATTGCAGTTTTATGCGCCATTTTCTTCATTTCTAGAAGACAGGAAAAAGCTCGTGCGGAAAAATTGACAATGATTTTTCAGGAATTGGGTTATCCCTTTCAAGCCGCAGTTGACCCTGATCGGCTGGAATGTTTGGCCGCTTTCCCGTTAATGAACATCGGCCGCGGTAAAAAAATAGAAAACGTGATCTCCGTTGACGGCCCTTCCGCTGACATAGCAATGTTTGATTATCGCTATGTAACCGGTCATGGAAGGAGCCGCAGAGTCCGTCGGCAAACGGTAATGTCGGTGGAGTCAACGAGTCTAGTTCATCCTGTTTTCAATTTGCGACCGGAAGGATTTTGGTCCAAAGTGGGGTCTGTCTTTGGCGGGCAAGACATCGATTTCGTAGAGCACCCAGGCTTCTCCGAAAAATACGTTCTCAAAGGGGAGTCCGAAGAAGAAGTGCGGATCTACATGGATACGATCCTATTGGATTTTTTTGCTGTTCAGTATAATATTTGTTGCGAGGCTCGGGAGGGGACAATTCTGTATTATTATCGTTATGAACGTGTAGATCCGGATACGGAAGAATTACAAAAATTCATGGAAGAAGGCATGGGTGTATTTGAAGAACTGCTAGCGCGTCAGTCACGTCCTGGCGGACGGAGTGCTTAATTTTCGCGCTGTTTCACTCAAGGGATAATAGCGAATTCCGTTCGGGGTGATCAGACACTAGCGTGCAAGGTAGACACCAGACCTTGAAAACGCTAAGCTTTGCCGCGAACGTGGTCAACGAGCTTGTGGAAACAAAGAAAGCACCATAGATGACCAGAAACGCCAGACTTCTAGCGACTCTCAAGGGTTGGGAAATTCTTGTCGTGGGACCTGTTGTCACCATCGCCTTGTGGCCGGGGAACCTGCCAGCTTGGGCGGATATGTGGCCGGGGACCCTGCCCGCCTGGGCGTATATGTGGTCGCTGTCGGTAGTTACTTTTTTTGGTTGCAAATGGCTCACTTGGAGACGAGCGGAATTGCCATCCGATATCTCTTTAGTCGCGCACTTAACCTATTTGTTTGCCTGGCCGGGAATGGAACCTCGTGGTTTCTTTGCGCCTCAGACCACGGAAAGCCAAGTGCCCCTCCGAGAATGGCTGTGGGCCCTACTCAAGCTAACAGGGGGGCTGTTGGCATTGTTTTTTGTTTGCCCGTGGTTGTCCAAGACGGCGATATCACCTGACGGCTTAGCCTGGTGCGGGATGGCCGCCATTGCGTTCGTCCTGCACTTCGGGCTGTTCCATTTATTGAGTTGTTTCTGGCGATTGCAGGGCAAGACGGCGCCTCTATTAATGAACTTACCGATTTGTTCTAGTAGCGTCGCTGATTTCTGGGGAAACCGTTGGAACATGGCATTCCGAGATATTACCCACCGCCATTTGTTTGGTCCTTTGACACGGTTGTGGGGGCCGCGGCGGGCGCTGCTGACCGGTTTCTTTTTCAGTGGGCTGATTCATGATCTGGTGATATCAATACCGGCAGGTGGTGGATACGGAAGACCCACCTTGTTTTTCATGCTACAGGCACTAGGGATTCTTGTTTCGCGGACGGCCACCGGAAAATGGTTAGGAATTCATCGTGGGTTCCGGGGTTGGCTATTTACGTTGCTGGTGGTCGTGGTACCCTGCCCTCTAGTATTTCATTCGAAGTTTGCAACACAGGTGGTGCTACCGTTTTTGAAAACCATAGGAGCGGCCTAAAGATGGAAATAAAAGATATTATCCTCGTGCTGGGGATCGGTCACTTTTTAATATTGATTGCCTCGGCGCTGGTGCCGTTTAAATTGAACTGGAAAGAGGACCTCGCAGTATTGTCCAAATTGCATCGACAGATGTATTGGGTTTATGGCGGCTATGTAGTGTTGTCGATCGTCGCCTTCGGTTTGATTTGTATTTTCAATGCTGCGGAAATTGCTGAGGGCAGTCCGTTGGCGCGGGCGTTGTGCGCCTACATTGCTCTGTTTTGGGGAATTCGATTTGCATTGCAATGGGTCTTTGATGCGCGTCCGTTTTTGACGCGCTGGTGGTTGCGTGTGGGCTATCATGTATTGAGTGGATTTTTTGTGGCATTCACCGTGATATTTGGTGGTCTGGCATTAGGATATTGGATACCCTGACAGCATTTTAATAGTTGATACAAACGCCTGTTCGCTTCCACGGACTAGAAAAATGGCCGGAAAATCTGACTCGCTGGATTAAAAGTACGTCGGAGGTTTGGTATCCTTTATTGAATGCTTGATCGCACGAACCTACAAAATGAGAGTGCAGGTCAATGTCAATCAAATGGTAACGGAGTTGGCTGAATAGACCGCTCTTAGGAACATGGAATTCAATTTATGCGCATAGGGGTGGTATGAGTAAGACCGTTTTTAATAAAGTGGATTACGACTTGGGGTCGTTGATAAAGGCTATTGGGCTAGGCGAAATCGGTCTGCCGGACATTCAACGCCCTTTCGTTTGGAAAAACGCCAAAGTCCGTGATCTGTTTGATTCCATGTACAAAGGGTACCCGGTCGGGTATTTCCTGTTCTGGCAAAACGCCATGGGTACCGACACGCATGCGATTGGAACCGATTCGAAACAACTACCTCCCAAGTTGGTTATTGTCGATGGCCAGCAGCGTCTGACTTCACTTTACGCCGTCGTTAGGAGCATTCCGGTTATTCGCCAGAATTTTGAATCGGAACGAATCCAAATCGCTTTTAATCCCATGGAAGAAAAATTCGAAGTAATCGATGCCGCGATTCTTCGCGATAAAGCGTTCCTCCCCGATATCTCAATGCTCTGGAACGACGAAACTGACGTGTTCGAAATTCTTGACAAGTATCTCGAAGGTCTTTCCACTACACGGGATGTGTCGGATGAAGAAGAGAAAAAAATTAAATCATCAATTACTAGGCTCCAAAATTTGATGAGCTTTCCCTTTACGGCTCTTGAGTTGATGGCAGATATCGATGAGGAGGCAGTTTCTGATGTTTTCGTTCGCATCAACAGCAAGGGTACGCCGCTCAATCAGGCAGACTTCATTTTGACGCTGATGTCGGTTTTTTGGGACGAGGGTCGGAAAGCGCTCGAGACATTTTGTCGCGAATCTCGCAAACCGTCTAAGGGGCAGGCGTCCCCATTCAACCACTTTATCGAACCATCACCGGATCAAATGTTGCGGGTCGGAGTCAGTGTGGCCTTTAAGCGCGCCGTCCTGAAGTACGTTTATTCGATTCTGCGAGGCAAGGACCTTGAAACAGGAATATTCAGTGACGAACGCCGAACCGAACAATTCCAAAAGCTAGAGGAGGCCCAACGAAAATCGCTGGATTTGCAGTACTGGCACGACTTTTTGAACTGTATTCGACAAGCAGGGTTTCGTAGCGGAAAGATGATTAGCTCAAAGAACAATCTGCTGTTTTCATATGTTCTATATTTAATCGGGCGGACGGAATATTCAATCCCGGAATTCAAGCTGCGGGCAATCATTTCGAAGTGGTTCTTTATGTCTGCCGTTACCGGTCGCTTCACTGGTTCGCCAGAATCGGCAATGGAGTTTGATCTCGCCGGCTTGCGTGGTGTTAAAACTGGAGATGAGTTCATCGCGAAATTGAATTCCATTTGTGACGTAACGCTGACTAATGACTACTGGGCAGTTACATTGCCTAATGATTTGGCGACTTCATCTTCCCGCAGTCCTTCCCTGTTCGCATATATGGCTTCATTGGTTTTGCTTGATGCCAACGCGTTGTTTTCTAAATTGAAGATTGCTGACCTTTTGGATCCAGCGACCCAAGCAAACCGATCGGCAGTCGAGCGTCATCATCTCTTTCCAAAATCGTACTTGGCCAAACATGGGGTTTTGGCGCCAAGGGACACGAATCAGATCGCGAACTATGCGTATTTGGAATGGGGAGACAATTCGGAAATATCCGATAGTGCTCCCTCTGATTATTTTCCAGCTATGAAGGCCCGAATGAATGGTCAGCAGGAAGTTGAGCAGATGATGCGATATCATGCATTGCCCGCAAACTGGGAGCACATGGAATATGAGGATTTCCTTGTGCAACGGCGAGAATTGATTGCGCGAGTCATTGCGGACGGGTATGCGGTTTTGTGTTCTGATGCGTCGGTTAACGGTGAAGACCAGAAGGAATTGAATCTGTCTGACCTTATCGCAATAGGTGAGTCTGATGGGATCGAATTTAAGTCGACACTTCGAACAAATATGCATACCGGCAAACAAGACTCGCGAATGGAGCACGCCGTGTTGAAGACCTTGGCAGGGTTCTTAAATGCAAAAGGGGGAACGCTGGTTGTCGGTGTCGCCGACGACGGAAAAGCGGTTGGACTGAAACCAGACAATTTCGCCAGCGAAGACAAGCTCACGTTGCACTTGGTCAATATTATCAAATCGCGTTTAGGAATTCACGCCATGACTCGACTGACCATTAGGTTTGATGATAAAGATGATGCCCGAGTTTTAGTTGTTAAGTGTGACATGGCGACGACACCAGTATTTTTAAAGGATGAGAACTTAGAAAAGTTTTATATTCGAACAGGGCCGTCATCGACAGAACTTTCAGCAAGTCAAGTTCAAGAATATATCCAGCAACGATTCTGATCAAGTTTTCAAGCGACTACTCTGACCTCGCAGTGGGCGAACAACTGGTTTTCACCTGTTGAAAACGAAGCGTTGGGCTTGCCGTAGAAGTCAATTGACGTCAAGCGTTCTGATGGGTTATAGCTATTGTTTGTCTGCAACTTGCTGTACGACTTCGGATTTAGACCCTGAGTCGCCAAGCGTTTGTAGTGCTTCTAAAACGGGTTGCATTAACTCCGGCTACTTGGCAGATTTGATTTCTCATTCATTCCTTAATACCTTCTGATCGAAACCACCAATTTCCAATTGTTGTGTAATTTCAGTATAGCCCAATGTGCGATTTACTCGGGCGACTTGTTATCACGGTGCCAATTAGAAGAGCCCACGCCAACCCGCGTGTATTGTCGGGGAAAGGCAACGTTTGAAGGCGCTGTGGAATTAATCTGAAGGCATGTTTTCTTCACGACTACCAAACGTTTCCTCGCATGCCCTGCAGAAATACATTTTTTTCCATTTTGGTTTGCTGCGATTCGGGATGAGTTTGAATTTTGTTGTCCCACCGGCGATCGCCATCGTCCGCCCAATCAATCCGACTTGTATCAGAGCAGTGTCATCCGATGAACAGCTAGGACACGCTGGAATGTCCATAGCCTCATAGCGTTCTATGCTTTCCCGAACCCCTGCGTAATTCGCTTCTACTCGTTGTAATTGTTTTTCACTGTACCTAAGCATTTCATTCTCCTATAAGTTAAGTCAATTTGATTCAGTCCTGTCGTTATCAAGGCGTGCCGTCTTGGCTTACACTACTTAAGAGAGTGGGAAGCGTAAATTTCCGGCGCAAAATAGATTTTTCGTTAAAATAGTTTGCAATCAAGCGACTCGCGCATGGGCCCAAGGGGTCGATGAGGGAACCGAATCGACGAGCGTTTGACTCTGTAAAACCAGGGTTAATTCACCTTGTCGTAAAAGTCGAAGGTCCAAATAAGGGTCCAAATCCAACCGTCCGTCAACTCGCGGCCCGTTTGATTAAACGCGGGGACTCAATGACCAAAGCGGAGTGGTTCCAGGCGAGGTAGGCGAATTCGCTTGAATTGATGACTGTAAGGGATACAATCGGTGAGAGAATTAGACATCTGCAGAAAACTGAATTGGGAGTAATCGTGAGCAAAAACAAACGTGTTTATATAAGCTTAGGGATTTTTGGTGGCGCTATTGTCGGGTTTCTGTGTTTTTGTGGTTTTGGCCTCGTGGCTCTTGTGAACACGATACAAGAAAACTCCGATTCCAACGCCAATGATGAAATGAAGACTATAGCCGCGCGAGAAGATGCGGCTAGGGGAAACTTCGACGATAGTCCGCCGCCACACGTTGAAAAACCGGCGGTCATTGCGCCACAGTCCGACGAGATTGACGAGAAACCGGCGGCAATCCCAGCGGTGAAATCCGCCAAAGAACAGGCCGACCTCAGCGAATTCATAGAACAAGCGGACTCCATAACGGCCCGATTCTGGCCAACACTTGATACTAATAACGATGGGAAAATTGACGCAGAGGAAATTTCTTCCGCGCGAGATCCTGCAAGTATGAAGAAATCTGATACCAATAGAGATGGTGAAATTTCAAAAGAAGAATTCACCGTCAGCATGGCTATACGCCTTAAAGCACGTGCTGAGTCCTCCGCTCAAACCGTAAATGCGCCAAGTCCGATTGAAGCGAACAAACCCGATCCCAAAACCGCCTCGATAACTGTTATAACCTCAATCCCACCGTTTTCTGCCGACGTCAGCGAATTCATAGAACAATCGGAAAGGACGGTGGCTAGATTTTGGCCAATATGGGACCAAGATGATAATGGGAAACTTGCTGCCGATGAAATCTCTCCCTCACAGATGGCGACTCTTGGTCTGAGAAACGCCGATTCCGATAAAGATGGTGTGATTTCAAAGGAAGAATTCATCGCTACAGTGGCTATACGCATGAAAGCGACATTACATTATTTAAGATTTAATGTTATTGGGCCAGATGGTGAATTTGTTGTTGTCGATGAGAAATTTGAGAAATTTGCGAGATTGCAAATTCGAAAATATGATGAGAACGACAATGGTTTATTGGATGGTACTGAAGTGAGTGTGGCTATTCGCACGTCTTCCCTGATTAACCCAATTGCAGACATCAATTCAAACGGCGAAATAAACCCCAAGGAACTTGCCTGGACGTTGAGTCGACGGGGTGGGGGAACAACCAAGGTCGCTGAACCCAAAACTGATCCGGCATCTGCCCCTGAAGATCCGAAACCTCTAAGCGAGACGACACCGGTCGACGACCTCAGTGAGTTTATAGAACAGGGCGAGAAGGTGGTGGTAGTGAAATGGCCGCGTTTTGACTTGAATGACGATGGAAAAATCGATAAGGACGAGATGATCCTTTATGCAAGCCCGACATATTTGGTAAAGAAAGATTTGAACGACGATGAAGTCGTTACTAAAGAAGAATATGCGATATTTTTCGCAAGACGCTTTAAAGAGCTCGCCGAGGCGTCTGCGTCCGAACTCGCCGAATTTGAGAAAGGTTTTCAAAGGGCTGGCGAAAATGATCTCGCGGCATTTGATAAAAACAAGAACGGTGTATTGGATGGTGCGGAAGTCAGCACTGCACTGTCAAGATCTTCGTTTATTCACACGTATACGGATCTAAATTCAGACGGTGAAATTACGCGCGAGGAACTAAATTTGTCCTCGTGGCTTAATAGATAAGCGGTGACGTTAGCGAGCAATGCGAACCTTACGGCAGTTGTAGGCTTGAGGTCGACGGTTGCAAAAGCAGGTCCAGTTCTGCCCGCCATAGTGCAACATGCTCCGGCAGTAAAATCGCCGATCCCGCACGCGGAATGGAATCATCCCGTAATCTATGCCATAATTGAGCCGTCACCTCATCTGGATCCTTTTCACTATGCAAATCCGCTGCCCCCACTGTCAAAATGGAGTCGAAGTCGTTGATGAAGTTGAATTCAACGATATGTCCTGCGAAAGTTGCGGCAGTCATTTCAGCCTTGTTAGCCATCCAGATGCGGAAACTCTTGTACCAAAAGATCAAATGGTGGATCAATTCCGTTTGGAACAAGAGGTTGGTACAGGTGCGTTTGGTACTGTCTATAAAGCTCGTGATACCGAACTTGACAGAGCAGTAGCGATCAAGATCCCGCGTCGGCAAAACATGGCGGAAGAAGAACAAGATCAATTTCTACGTGAGGCTCGGGCAGCGGCTCAATTATCCCATCCCAATATCGTTAGTGTTCATACGGTGGGCCGTGATGGCGACACACTCTATATCGTTAGCGATTTTGTTGATGGTGTGGATCTAGCTGACAAAATAACGGTGACACGCTTTACTCCCCGCCAGTCTGTCTTGCTTTGCGTAAAGGTTGCTGCAGCGATTGAGCATGCACACCAACACGGTGTGATCCACCGAGATCTCAAGCCCAGCAATATCATGCTTAATTCCGATAATGATCCGCTCGTGATGGATTTCGGTCTTGCTAAACGTGATGCCGGAGAAATCACCATGACTTACGAAGGTAAGCTGTTGGGAACTCCGGCTTATATGCCACCCGAACAAGCACGAGGTGAAGGTCACGATGTTGATGGCCGCGCAGATATATATTCAATAGGTGTAATTCTGTTTGAGCTTCTCACAGGTGAGTTGCCGTTTCGTGGTAGTGCAAGGATGCTATTAAATCAGGTTATTCATGACCAACCGCCCTCACCCAGAAAGCTGCAGTCTGCGATTCCCAGAGATTTAGAAACGATTACGCTGAAGTGTTTGGAAAAAGATCCGGACAAACGTTATGAAAGCTGTGCGTCACTAGGTGAGGATCTTCAGGCTTGGTTGGATCATAAGCCGATCCAGGCGCGCCCCACTACTTGGATGGGACGTAGTTGGCGGTGGTGTAAACGTAAGCCAGCGGTAGCCGCCATGAGCGCTGGGATGCTGTTGGTCCTGTTGGGCGCGACGGTAATATCGACGGTTTTTGCGGTGTCCGCGACACGTGAGGCCCGTGAGGCGGATGTACAGCGAGGGCTGGCAGAGTCACGTGCGGTAGAGGCTAGACAAGCTCAGGAATATGCGGATGCAAAAGGAGAACTCGCCGAGGGACAACGGAAAATTGCGGAGACGCGACAGTTGTTGTTTGAATCGCAAAAAATCGTCGCGGAAAATGCATTGTGGAGTGCTGAGCAGCAAAAACAAATCGCGGAAGAGGAAAAAACAGCTGCGCTTCGCCAAGCTTATATATCCGACATGCTGTTGGTACAGCGTGACTGGGAGGATGCGAATATAGCACATGCCCGGGAGTTGCTGGATCGATACAAGAATAGCGAAGTTAAGGGATTTGAATGGGATTACTGGAATCGCAAATTGCAACATAATGTTTACACCCTCACAGACCATTCAGCTACTGTCTATAGCGTCAGCTTCAGTCCAGACGGAAAACGGATTGTAAGTGGAAGTCGGGATATGACGCTTAAGATTTGGGATGCCGAGACGGGTCAGGAGACGCTGACGCTCACAGGCCATTCAGGCTATGTCGCGAGTGCCAGCTTCAGCCCAAACGGAAAACGAATTGTAAGTGGAAGTTATGATAATACGCTTAAGATCTGGGATGCCGAGACGGGTCAGGAGACGCTGACGCTCAAAGGCCATTCAGCTACGGTCAATAGCGTCAGCTTCAGTCCAGACGGAAAACGAATTGTAAGTGGAAGTGATGATAATACGCTTAAGATCTGGGATGCCGAGACGGGTCAGGAAACGCTAACTCTCACAGACCATTCAGCTACTGTCTATAGCGTCAGCTTCAGTCCAGACGGAAAACGGATAGCAAGTGGAAGTCAGGACAATACGCTTAAGATCTGGGATGCCGAGACGGGCCAGGAAACGCTGACGCTCAAAGGCCATTCAGCTACTGTCAATAGCGTCAGCTTCAGTCCAGACGGAAAACGAATTGTAAGTGGAAGTTATGATAATACGCTTAAGATCTGGGCTGCCGAGACGGGTCAGGAAACGCTGACGCTCACAGGTCATTCAAATGCTGTCGCGAGCGTGAGTTTCAGCGCAGATGGAAAACGAATTGTAAGTGGAAGTTATGATAATACGCTTAAGATCTGGGATGCCGAGACGGGTCAGGAGACGCTGACGCTCAAAGGCCATTCAGCTACTGTCAATAGCGTCAGCTTCAGTCCAGACGAAAAACGGATTGCAAGTGGAAGTTGGGATAAGACGCTTAAGATTTGGGATGCCAAGACGGGTCAGGAGACGCTGACGCTCAAAGGCCATACAGTTCTTGTCTATAGCGCCAGCTTCAGCCCAGACGGAAAACGGATTGCAAGTGGAAGTTGGGATAATACGCTTAAGATCTGGGATACCGAGACGGGTCAGGCGACGCTGACGCTCAAAGGCCATACAGGTCTTGTCTATAGCGTCAGCTTCAGTCCAGACGGAAAACGAATTGTAAGTGGAAGTTATGATAATACGCTTAAGATCTGGAATGCCGAGACGGGTCAGGAAACGCTGACGCTCAAAGGCCATTCAGCTACTGTCAATAGCGTCAGCTTCAGTCCAGACGGAAAATCGATTGCAAGTGGAAGTTGGGATAAGACGCTTAAGATTTGGGATGTCGAGACGGGACTGGAGACGCTGACGCTCAAAGGCCATACAGGTTTTGTCTATAGCGTCAGCTTCAGTCCAGACGGAAAACGGATTGCAAGTGGAAGTCGGGATACGACGCTTAAGATTTGGGATGCTGAGACGGGTCAGGAGACGCTGACGCTCACAGGTCATTTAAATGTTGTCAATAGCGCCATCTTCAGCCCAGACGGAAAACGAATTGTAAGTGGAAGTTATGATAATACGCTTAAGATCTGGGATGCCGAGACGGGTCAGGAGACGCTGACGCTCAAAGGCCATTCAGCTACTGTCAATTGCGTCAGCTTCAGTCCAGACGGAAAACGGATTGTAAGTGGAAGTAGCGATAAGACGCTTAAGATTTGGGATACAGAGACGGGTCAGGAGACGCTGACGCTCAAAGGCCATTCAGCTTTTGTCAATAGCGCCAGCTTCAGCCCAGATGGAAAACGGATTGTAAGTGGAAGTAGCGATAAGACGCTTAAAATCTGGGATGCCCGTCCGATCAAAGCGGATGTCCAGTCGGCCGCGAATTAGCGTACTGTAGATCTGTCCGCGAAAGTGCTTGACAAATTTTGCTAGCGGTAATTCGCCTATTCACGTAAGTTGGCCATCGGTGTGTTGAAAAGGTAGCTTGCTGGTTTAGGGGCGACAAACAGTACAAACAGAATATTTTTGCGCCGCCTCCTCGATGGAAATGGGGATTTTACTACTAGAAAGGTGAATGCAAGAACTGGAATGGTATTTTTCCCAAGTTCAAGAAACAAATACGGTGAGATTATCTGCCAATCCTCGCTACTTAGTTAGTACGGGATTACCCAGCACATGTAGAGTCGGCTTGGTTGGGGCCGAAAGAAAAGACGCAGTTATCGCTTGAACAATACTTAGTTTGATCGACCTCCCTATTGATTGTTCTAGCGGAAGTGAGATAATTCAAATCGAATTTTCACTCTGCTTGGACCAGTTGCAGGGTCGTTGGTCATTGGCTATTCATTCTCGATCCTAAGAGTGTGGGCAGCAATGAACTTCTTGAGGTCCAAAAAAGAAAGGTGTCAGCAATGAACAACCCACTGAAAACTACTATCACAGCACTCACGGCTTTGCTTCTATGCACCTTGACCGCCAGTGCCCAAACAAATGCTAATCCAATCATTGGGGACCTTGACGAAAACGGCCGAATTAGTCGTTCTGAAGCGGAGAACATGATGAAAACTCCGTCATTGAAGAGTGAGTTGTTCAAGGCATCAGCTGAAGAGCAAGGGCGATTCTATAATGCCTTGGAAAATAGTATTCGTGTTCGGCTGCTTAAACTATCTCGTGCCTATGATACTCCACGCTGGTCATTCGCAGTCGAAATGTGTGAGCGAAATGGCTTGTCTGGAATAGATGCTGAAAAGATTGCGTTGGCGGTGCGAGCTAACCTAGCTACTAAGCGAGGTGGCTCAAAGGCAAAACCAATAAATGATGGCACTCCCGTCATAGCAGATCAAGATGGCGATGGTCGCATCAGTCGCAGTGAAGCTGATAGAATGATGAAATCACCAAGTTTGAAAAGTAAGTTATTCAATGCATCCGCTGTGGATCAGAGTCGCTTCTACAACGCTTTGGAAAGCAACATCCGAGTACGGTTTCTGAGGTTAACGCGAGCCTATGAAACCGCTCGATGGTCTCGGACTGTTGAATTGTATAAGCGTTATGGCCTATCGGCTCAAGACGCTGAGAAAATCGCTATCACAATGCAGAACAAATAAGCGATAGAGGATTCAGTGAGTTGTCTCCCCAAAAGCCGAGAGGCTAAGTGGGCGATGAG
>Ga0315334_10000479_pt1 | contig 24392 bp, 16 predicted proteins | sample M150034915metaG_FD_205555 | JGI IMG/M metagenome (GOLD analysis project Ga0315334, IMG submission 205555) | Ammonia-oxidizing marine archaeal communities from Monterey Bay, California, United States - M1 500m 34915 | ecosystem: Environmental > Aquatic > Marine > Intertidal zone | place: USA... | reverse complement strand
CAAACTGTATGGTGCTAGTATTGGGTCTTACCCGGTAATGACAACCAAAGATTATGCCGAGGCTCCGTTCTTACGTCGCATACAATATAGACTTGCTCGTCACCCGTTGTTTATTGGCCTCGGATACGTAACAGTCTTTTTCTTAGGCATGTGTATTCGCCCATTGTTTTTAAATCCAAAACGTCATTGGGACGCGGTTTTGTCTGTGATTGTGCACGCGGCAATCTATGTCGGGTTGGCAATGACAAATAATCCGAGCGACATCGTATATGTGATGGTCATACCGATGGCAATTGCTGCTGGAATGGGATCATACTTGTTCTATGCCCAGCATAATTTTCCATCCGTTGAATTGAAAGTCGGACGTGAATGGACACATGTACAGGCGGCTTTAAAGTCGTCGAGTTATATTCGCATGAGTCGATTGTTTCATTGGTTCACGGCGAATATTGGGTATCACCACATCCATCATTTGAATCACAACATCCCGTTCTATAAATTGCCGAAAGCGATGGCAGCGATCAAAGAATTGAAAAACCCGGGCATGACATCGTTGTTGCCGTGGGATGTCTACAAGTGCCTGCGTCTGAAGTTATGGGACGTTGAACGTAATAAGCTAGTCACATTCGCTTTCGCTCGTCGTAATCGTCGCGCTGCCGTATAGGTAGGCGTGGGTGTCGGGATTGCCAGTTGTTGCTGCAGTTAAATATATTTCACATGCAGATAACGGTTAATGCGACCATACCATTGATGACGACTCGCGGTAAATGCACGAAACAGGGGAGGCCAGTCCGCTGCGTCTATATCGTGCGGTTTGTTTGCATTTAATCCCAGATTACAAAATTGATTGATATTTTTCTAAGGACCATCACTATGTTGCAAAATCTCATTCGACTGATATGTTGTTTGCTATTTGTCGCCTCAGCGGATGCTGCTGAAAAAATGAATTTGTTAATTATTCAAACCGATGAGCATCACTTTGGAACGCTCGGTTGTTATGGTGGTCGTATCGTTGGCACACAAAATATTGACTGGCTCGCAAAAAACGGAGTCCTTTGTACTAGTTTCTATGCAACTACGCCTGTTTGCTCGCCTTCACGCGCTGCCTTTATCTCGGGTCGTTATCCGCAAAAAACTCCCGTTGTTAACAATAATATTCCATTGTCGGATAGTGTTATTACGTTTGCTCACATTTTGAAAGAGCAGGGCTATGCAACCGGATTTGCCGGAAAATGGCATCTTGATGGTCCCGGTAAACCGCAATGGGCTCCGAATCGCAAGTTTGGATTCACGGACAATCGTTGGATGTATAACCGAGGACATTGGAAGAAGTTTGAGATCACGGAAAAAGGTCCGCGCGTCGCTGCCAGAAATGCAAACGGGCAGGCGAACTATAACTTAGCCGGAGCAGACGAAAAATCATTTTCGACGGATTGGCTTTGTGATCGTGCAGTCGATTTTATTCGCAAAAACAACGACAAACCGTTTTGTTATTACATCAGTTTGCCAGACCCTCACGGACCTAACACTGTCCGGCCGCCCTATGATACGATGTATGCCAATGTCAAAGTGCCTATTCCGCTGACGTTACAGCGACAAGCCAATCAGATTCCCAACTGGGGCAAGCCCGCCAATGGTGTGTCGGCAGCGCAGTTGCGTAAAATTATGCCAGCCTATTATGGAATGGTGAAATGTATTGATGACAATGTGGGTAAATTGATTGCCACGCTCAAATCCGAAGGCGTGTTGGAGAAGACGATCATTGTCTTTACGTCTGACCATGGTGATTTATGTGGTGAGCATGGACGCCTTAATAAAGGAGTGCCTTATGAGGGGTCGGCACGCGTTCCCTTCATTGTTTTTGCGCCGAGTTGCTTACCCAGTGGCAAAGTGATCAATGAAGCTTTAACGAGCGTCGATTTCTTTCCGACGATCATGACATTACTAGGGGCTGAGAGTTCTCAGGCAGTGGATGGTCGAGATGCGTCTGAGTTGCTCGCAGGAAAAGCGAAGAACTGGCATGATGTTGCGTTTATGCGGAGCACTCCCAACCAACCATGGCTCAGCGCAGTGACTTCTCGTTTTAAGCTAGTCATTTCCGAGAGTGACAAACCGTGGCTTATTGATTTACAAGCGGATCCTGCTGAAGTTGTTAATCTTTATGGCCAAAGTAAACACAACCTGTTGATTCAGCGCCTTACCGAAGAATTGCGTGATTACGTCCGTAAGCACGATGATCCTCATGCTAGAATACCGGAAATTAAGCAGCAGCTTTTCGGGACCACTAATTAACACCCATTAGCCCTAATTGGTATTCCGTCGACAATTTTCTCAGGGGGATTTTGTTTCCCTTTCTTTGGTCAATCTTATTTATACTCAACGTAAGTGTTTCTTGTCTTTAAGCAATCGAGGGTACAGATGTTAGACGACAATGTGTCTGACCAAGCAGAGGTGACCGCGAACGAGAAGGTGAAATCGCTCTTCAAATCGAAAGAAGAGCGTCAACCTATTGAATCCAATGAAAAGAACGTATGGCTTAACCGGATCCTTGTAACGCTAGTGTGGGGGTCTATTATCAGTGGTTGTTTTTACTTTGTGGGCGGTGGTGAGGTTGAAGTGTCCTCTGTTGTGGCGATTGCGGCGCCTAAATCACAAATATTTGATTTGTTGATCGGTGACTTAACCTCGTGGCCTGAGTGGAATCCAACGGTATCTGGAATGCCTGAGAACCCCGCGGAGATCAAGGAGGGGCAGAGTTATGAAGTGACCACCAGCCTATTTGGTATACCAATTACAGAAACTTGGACGGTCGATTTTTTCAGCCCAGGAAATGGCATGGAATTTAAAATTGAATCGAGTATTCGCACGGCTGTGCTTAGTGTTTCTGTGGAATCGGATATAGGCGGTGGGGTATTGAACTTGTACTACAAAACGACCTATAGAGGGCTTGGTCGAATGGCAGCAACTTTTATTTTGGAAGATGCCATGCTGAATAAAATGACGGCGAATATCCGCCGTTTAACTGACGATTTTCCACCACCACCTCCACGCCAAGGTGGCGGTGGTCGACGTGGCGGGCCGTAGGCTACAGCAGCTTTGACTAATTTGCTTTATCGTTGCGCCGGTGACTAGCTTGATAGGTAAAGACTAGGGTTTGTCCACCTGTGGCACGAGGATTCGAGAGGGATATTGTTGGTTGTGCATAATTGTGTTGATTGCCTGTCGTGCGTTTTCAGGGAATTCAATAGTGAGCGGTTCACCAGTATTAGGGTTTGGTTCAAAGAATTCACTTCCGGTGCTCAAAACGGTAACGCGAATTTGGTGTCCCGTGTTGAAAGCTTGGCTAAGCCAGCCTACATGAAACTGCAAGCGCTGGACTTTACCTGGGACAAGTAGCGATTCTTTGTGGAATCCTTCACGATATCGTGCACGCATAATGTAGTCGACGATTAGAATGCTGCGGCCGTCCGGATAAACATCGCTCACGCGGACAATGAAATCGGTATCTTTAGCGGTCGAGCGCACATAGAGGTCAGCCTTCACATGCCCCGTCCATTCGACTGGTGCGGTAAGCACAGGCGAGGTAAATGTCAGTACATTTTCTTGACTTTCTACAGCCCGCGCATCGCGGGCGCCAGGAAAGGACCGCGTTGGAATCGATACTGGGTTTAAGGGATCCGATATTAAGTGGCTTTGACCCCCGTCGGCAGTGGGTACTGTTTGTGAAAGCTTTCCAGCGGGATTCAAGAAATAAGATGTGTTGGATTCTTGCACCGGCCAATCGTCGGCGGCAATCCATTGGTTACCAACGGCGTCTTTTTCTTGAGTCGCTCCCATTTTGTAATATTGGACATTGGGTTGAGTGTTGGCGCCATTATCTTTTCCTTTGAGGTAATGATCGAACCACTGCACCATGTGTCCGAGCAAATCAAATTCAGCATTTTCAGGGTATTGTAGTTCGCCAACTTTACTGCCTTTGTTAAAACGACCATGTAACCACGGGCCGACGAGCAACTTTTGGTTGCCTTGAGATTGTGGGCCTCCACTATGTTGTCGTCCAATATAGCTTTCTACGGATCCTTGGCACATGAAATCGTACCAACTACCGATGGTCATACAGGGTACGTTCATCTTATCAAAATGGCGGGCACAATCTTCTTGTTTCCAATAGCGGTCATAATGCGGGTGCTCATACCACTGCTGCATGAGCAAATCATTATGTTCTGGGACGCGACAGACGGCACCCATTCCTTTAAATCGATTGGGTCTAGTTGCTCCGCCAATACGATATCCTTCTTGAAATAGGCTTAACCCCGTATCGATCATATATTGAGCGGTTAATGAGGGAGGCTGAGTGACTGCCAGGAAATTTTGTGCATACCCAGCTTGAGAGCTGCCAAATGTCCCAATTTTCCCGGTGCACCATTTTTGTTTAGCGAGCCACTCGACCGTGTCGTAGCCATCTTTTAATTTGCCCCATCCCAGCGCGCGATATCCAACCCAAGTGCCTTCGGAGAGTTGTGATCCTCTGAAATTTTGTAGCGCGACGACATAGCCGTGTGAAGCAAGTTTTGCAAATTCATTGCGAACACGCAAACTTCTAGCGTTAGCGTAACGTTGTTCCAACAATGCTGGCCAAGGACCATCTCCTTTTGGAATATAAAGATAAACCGACAGTCGGACGCCATCACGCATCGGAACCATGATATGTTTTTCGGTCACTCCGTATTCGAGTGATTCGGCTTCTTGGGCGACGGTAGGATTTGTGACAAAGTTACAGCAGGTAAAAATCAGCAAGGGTATTAGAAATTTCATACAATCAACGTACCGTTTGGGTTTTAGGTTCTCAGCTTTATTGAGCCTATATTGTACAAAACTTTGCCTTAGAATGATTAACCAGGCCCATAAAGATATGCCCCGAATATTACTTGCTGACTTAAAACAAGAAACATCGACGTTCAATCCCGCTCCGACTCCCTACGATATGTTTCGGATTGTTCGTGGTACGGAGATATTCAACCAATTCATTGATACGCGGACAGAATTAGCAGGTGCAATCGATGTCTTACGAGATAGCGGCGATTATGATTGCGTCCCGACGATGGCAGCTGACAGTGTGTCGGGTGGCGCCGTTCCGACGGATGATCTAGATCGGTTGCTGGGGGAATTGTTGGCGACCATACGTTGCGAATCGGAAATTGACGGTTGTTTGATCGTCTTACACGGTGCCATGGCGGGCGAGTCGGAAAATGACCCGGAAGGTTATTTGCTAGAGAAAATTCGTGAATATGTAGGTGATATCCCGATTGTGGCAACGATTGATTTACATGCAATTCTGACTGATCGCATGTTGAAAAACGCGGATATCATCGTGCCCTATCACACGTATCCGCATGTCGACCAATACGAAACAGGAATGCGTGCTGCGCACAATCTTATCGCCTTACTCAGTGGTGATATTCAACCCGAATTGGCACGGATTAAGATACCGATGTTAGTCCGCGGTGATGAGTTGTTGACCGCGACAGGAAAGTTTGGTGAAGCAATTCAGATGTGCCAGCTAATTGAGGAAAGTCCGGGCGGTTTGGTCGCTGGTGTCAATATTGGTAATGCCTTTACGGATGTGCCTGACTTGCGGACGAATGTTATTGTCTATCGGGATGCTGATCGAGCGACTGCTGAAACAGAGGCAGCTGAGATCGCGGATTTCATGTGGAGCAATCGCGAGTCGTTCAAGGCGAAGCTGATGTCTTTGCCTGACAGTATTGAGCGCGCGACAAACGTTGCGGGGATGACTGTTTTTTCTGATGCGGCTGATGCGACCGCTTCTGGGGCATCAGGTGACAGTAATGAAATCATTAAAGGAATATTGGAGCATGGGTTTTTAGGCAAAGTACTGGTGTCCGTCGTGGATGCTCCGGTTGTACAGCGGGCGGTGGAAGTTGGGGTCGATGGTGAGTTTGCAATGCCAATTGGTGGTCAGTTAGATCCTCAGCGGTTTACCCCAGTTGAGTTGCCGTTCGAGGTGGTATCGCTGCATGACGGGCAATTTCAATATGAAAATGGAATGCTGGGAAAGGCGGGAACTACCGCAGTGTTGAAAAGCGGATCGATCACGTTGCTTGTGACGAGCGTCGCTGTTTATGTTGTTGGTCAAATGGTCTATACCGAGCATGGGTTACAGCCCAGGGATTTTGATGTAGTGGTTGTGAAAAGTCCAAATGGATTTAGGCCCTACTACGAAGATATTGCCGCGGATATTGTGGCTGTCGATGTCGCGGGCAGCACCAGTGCAAATTTGCAAAGTTTGCCCTACAAGCATTGTGGTCGCCCAATGTTTCCGTTGGATGAGGATGTTGAGTTTTCGTTGTGAAATTTGTTCGTGTAAAGTGTTTGAGAATTAGTGAGCATAAAGTGTCATGAAAATAACGGATGTAGAACCGATTCATTTGCGAGTCCCCAATGTAGAGGCCATTCCTGACGGGACGCTGGATGTGCTCATCGTCCGCATTCATACGGATCAGGGCATTACGGGAGTAGGCGAAGTAACGAGTCAATCCTATGTTTGCAAAGCTTGCTTTGAAGCTCCGCGCAGTGCCGCTCGACGGCACGGCCTGACGTCGATTTTGTTGGGTGAAGATCCAACCGATCCGGTTGCGCTATGGGAGAAAATGTACTATGAGACGAATCGCTATGGTAGACGCGGCGCCGCAATTCATGCGATCAGTGGCGCTGATATTGCATTGTGGGATATCAAAGGTCAAGCCGAGGGGAAGCCGGTTTCGGAGTTGTTAGGTGGGCGGTTGCGTGATGATGTCCGAGCGTATGCAAGTGTGTTGTTTGCCGATACGCCCGAGCAAACGGCCGAGATGGCCAAGCAATATGTGGAAATGGGGCTCACGGCCGTTAAGTTTGGCTGGGGACCAATCGGGGATGATGCGGCAGTGGATGTTGCCCATGTGCAAGCGGCTCGAGAGGCGATTGGCGACGAGCGTGATTTGATGGTGGATGCAGGGCACGCTTGGGATTGGGAAACTGCTTTGGGGAGAACCGAACTGTTTCAGCCGTTTAATCTGACGTGGCTAGAAGAACCTGTTGGTCAGGACGATCGCCACGGGTACCGCGAGCTTTGTAAACGTTCACCGATACCGATTGCCGGTGGTGAGGGCGACGTGACCCACTTTGATTTCGAAGAACTTATTGACTGTGGATTACATGTCGTGCAACCAGATATCGCTTTTTGTGGTGGAATTACGACTTGTCAGCGAATATCGCAAATGACGACGGCACAGCGTCGCCGAGTCGTTCCGCACTGCTTTAGCACTGGAGTTAATCTAGCAGCCTCCTTACATTGGATTTCGACCGTGGCTGATGGTGATCTCGTGGAATATTGCCTTCGCCCGAGCCCTCTGATGCGAAAGCTTGTGGCTAACTTGCCACAAGTGATTGAAGGCCGCGTACCTGTTCCGACAGGGCCTGGGTTAGGTATTGAGTTAGATGAAGACGTGATTGAAGAATTCAGAGTGCGCTGAAGGATTGGAAGTTTTGCTTGGATAGAAATCAACTACAAACTGAGACGGCAACGGCTCCGACAAAAGTACGGTGGTCAGTCTTTACGATGGGTTGCCTGACGTCTTGGATGTTGTATGTCCATCGTTATACCTTTGGCGTGCTGAAGCCCGATATCGCCGAGGCTTATGGATTGGATAACGCCAGCTTGGGCTACTTGGATGCCTTGTTCTCCGTGTTTTATGGAGGTGTACAGATACCGGCCGGAATGTTGGTTGATGTCGTCGGAGCGGACTTGTTTTTAACGGCATCGATCGTGACTTGGTCCGTTGGTCTGGCGCTCCATGCCGGGGCACCGGCCATCGGGTGCCTATACGCTGGGCGGATGTTGCTCGGTGCAGGTCAATCGGCTGTGTTCGCGTCGCTTGGTTGGCTGACAAGACAGTGGTTTCACGAAAGTGTACGGACGACGATTCAAGGTTGGCTGGGAGTGTTTTTTGCGCGGTTTGGCGGTGCCGCTACGAATATCCTAGTTGCAACGGTGATGATTGGCATTTTAGGTTACGGTTGGCAGACCGTGCTGATCATGCTGGCCTCATCGGGATTGGTACTAGCCGGATTGTTTTTGATTGTTGTTCGCAATTCTCCAGAGCTACACCCGCGAGCAAATCAAGCGGAGATTGACCTTGTGGGCCTGCGGGACACCACGGGCAAATCAGAAGAAAAGAAAACCCGTCCATCGTATAGGGAGATGCTGCGAAACTGTCCTAAAAGTGTGCGAGTCCATGTACTGCTGCTCTGTTTCGCGGCTAGCTTTTCTACTGTTGCCGACCACATCTTTTCCGGTTGGATTCCGATGTTCCTGAAAAATGCTCATGGACTGAGTTACAAAGAGATGGGAATTTATTCTTCGTTGCCGCTAATAGGTGGAGCTATTGGTGGCGTACTGGGTGGATTTCTAAACGACAAACTTACGGCGCGTAGGGGTCGGCGACAGGCGCGACGAATCATGGGTACCATGGGTAAAGGTATGGCGGCGGTGATGTTATTTATTGCCTTGTTTGTTAAAGAGGATCCCTATTTGTTTTGTATCTTGTTGGGAGTCGTTAAGATTTTTGCGGACATTTCTTTGGCAACTCGCTGGGGCGCCATAACGGATATGGGCGGGCGTTTTACCGCGACTTTATTTGCATTCGTAAATTCGTTCGCGATTGTGGTTGGAATTTTGGGGTCGATTATTCAGGGATATATGATTCCCAACGATGCCAACAATGTGGCGGGTTGGTTACCGGTGTTAGTGCTCGGGTTTGTTTGTTATTGTCTATGTGCCATTTGCTGGGCGTGCGTGGATTGTACTAAGCAACTATCGGAGGGCAAATAGGTCCAAGCGATGGGGAGGTAGTATCGGGAGGCGAACCCCTACAATTTGTATTGTGTCCAGCCTGGTGCTAACGTACCGCTTTGAATCGTTCCCACCGCTTGGAGTCGTTGCGAGCCGCTACGAACTTGTTGATAACTGTCCGTAAACGTGAACTCGCCGGTTTTCATTTCAAACAGGGCGATGTCCGCTCGGCTGCCAACTTTGAGTGTCCCGATTTCCGCTTCGCGGCCTAGGGCTTTTGCCGGAGCGAGCGTCGACATTTCAAACACTTGGGTTAGCGACAAGCCGAGCATCAAAAACTTTGACATCGTGGTGGGCATATCATAGACCGGCCCATGTACGTTTTTTAGATGCAGATCGGTGCTGATTGTATTGGGCAATAAATCTTGGTCGAGGCAAGCCGTTACAACATCCCAATGAAAACTGCCAAAGCCATGACCAACATCAAAAATGATTCCATCGTCGGCTGCTTTCTTGATCTCCTTAAAAACATGTTGGTTTTCGTCAAGCAATGTCGTACTGCCACCCTTAAAACAATGGGTAATGCAATCGCCCGGCTGCAAGTGCGGCATCATTTCTGGCAACGTCATCGGACATTCTCCGATGTGAATCATCAGCCAAGTGTTTGAGTCTCGCGCGGCTGCGACAGCCGCAAGAAAATGATCCCAACCCTGTTGTCCGCTGCCAATGATATGAGCACCTGCGCGGATTTTTACTCCAACGGCAACATCCGCATGACGCTCAATAGTGGCTACAACTCCCGCTGGATCAGAGTGTCGCGGGTCCAGCAGTTCGCCTAGATTCGCTGCGACTAGACCCGTACATGCCAAGTTAACTAAGCCCAAAACCTCGGTGTTAGCGCGGTCGATATAGTCACGGCGAAAACCGTCAAAGTTGTAGGAACCAGCACTCCCTGCATCAAGTTGTGTGGTAACGCCACCGGCAATTGACAGTTCATCCGCATTAAGGCTGATCGGTATGTGATGTTGATAGACATGCACATGCAAGTCGATTAATCCAGGGCTGACAATGAGCCCGCTCGCATCAATGACTTGGTCAGCGTGATACTCCAAGGACTCGCCAACGGCAACGATACGGTCACCGGTAATGGCGACGTCCATAATTTGATTCTGTCCTGCGGCAGCATCGATAACCGTACCGCCGCGTATAAGTAAGTTGCATTGCATGGTAAAATATTGGGAATTCAGTATGAGAGGATTAGGAATTACTGGGATTGGCGATAGGCTCGGTCCAATTCATTATAGAATAATGTTGGTTCCTTTTCACCAACGTAGTAGCGACGATTAACGGAAATCAAATGACCGATTTACACTCAAAACACCAACTCACAAAAATCATCAATGCTTGTGGGAAAATGACACATTTGTGCGGTGCGATCGTGCTCCCAGAAATTGCTGATCAAGTCCGTGAATCGCTTAATCATTTTTTTGATTTGGACGAATTACAAGCGGCCGCAGGGAAGGTCATTTCAAGTACTTGGGGATCCGAAACGGGATGCGTGACAGCTTGTACAGCGGCTGGTATTACGTTATCAATCGCTGGCTGTATGACGGGTACTGACTTGGGGAATGTGCTGCAGTTACCTGACGTAAAGGGTATGCGTAATAAAATCATCATTCAAACTGGTCACTGTGTGAACTATGGTGCGCCCATTACACAAAATATACGCCTAGCAGGTGCTGTGCCTGAAATAATTGGTGAAGTCAACCGCACATTGCCGGTGCAACTTGAGCACGCATTGCAGCAACAGGATATAGCAGCCGTTCTAGCGGTCGAATCACACCATGCCGTCCGCAAGGGCATGCTTAGCTTGGCTGAACTAATCTCTTTAGCACATCAATATGATACACCTCTGATCGTGGATGCGGCAGCACAAGACCAACGAATGTCGGAACTTATTGACCTTGGAGTCGATCTGGTCATCACCAGTGCCCACAAATATCTGTGCTCCACAACCGCTGGTATTATTGCTGGTAAACGCAAGTACGTTGAGGCGGTCTATTTGCAGAACCGTGGAATCGGTCGCGGAATGAAAGCAGGCAAAGAGGCGATTGTGGGGGCAATCGCCGCCCTAGAATATCGAGCGAGTGAGAACGTACAAGCTTGGACTGCTGAGCAAGACCGCAAAGTCGATCGTATCATGGAATTGCTCGCAAATATTGATGGATTAAGCCTCGGCATCGATGCGGACCCTAATGGTTGCCCGTTTTCACGGGTGCGTTTGACGCCGGACCCTAACGCCACCTCGCATGACGCCCATTCGCTCAATAGAGCATTAGCGGAAGGGAACCCATCGGTGGTAGCTCGAGCACACCATGCCAATGAGGGATTTCTATATTTAGATGCGATTGAAATGACGGATGCGGAATTAGAGTTTGCCTGTAATAAGGTGCGTGACTTATTCAGCTAAACGCATGCCATGTGTAATTAGAGGAACGATTAATAATGAAATATGAAGACCTTGGTGTCGTCCCAATTATAAATGCCTGCGGAACAGTCACTCGTTTAGGCGGTGCGCCCTTGCATGTCGCGGCACTCGCTGCCTACGATTCTGCGGCGCAACAATCGGTTGCTATCGAAGAACTGCAAATAGCAGTTTCCCAACAACTTTCGCAATGGCTCGAGTGCGAAGCTGGATTGATTGCCTCCGGTGCGGCGGCAGCATTAACACTGGGCACCGCAGCGATCCTAGCAGGAACGGATCTTGCTAGGATGGAAACACTTCCCGATACAACCCGATTTCCAAATGAACTACTTATCGCCTGTGACCAACGCAGCGGTTATGACCATGCCGTGCGGGCTGCCGGCGCAAAAATAGTAGCGGTCGGAATGAATGAAGTTGTCAGTGGTGCTGGCGTGCGACGCGTTGAACCCTGGGAATATGCCGCAGCGATCACTGAGCAAACAGCGGGAATATTATACGTACAGACCGATAGCTCTCGGCCGTTATTAGCAGATGTTATACGAGTTGCAAAAGAACATGGCTTACCAGTACTTGTGGACGCGGCCGGAGAAATTCCGCCCGCGGAGAATCTTAAACGATTGGTCGATTTGGGGGCAGACCTGGTGGCGTTCAGTGGCGGTAAGGCGATGCGCGGCCCGCAAGCGACTGGACTGTTGCTTGGAACACGCACCTTAGTCGGTTCCGCACTGCTACAAATGCTGGACATGGATGATCACCCCACATTGTGGAAAGCACCTGTGGAGTTTTTTGATGCAGGTGAAGTCGTTGGAATGCCTCGGCACGGTATTGGACGTGGCCTCAAAGTCTCCAAAGAATCAATCATGGCCGTGATGACCGCACTGGAGAAATTCCTCGAACCGGAACAGTCAAAACTGATGGACGCGTGTCACGATTTGTTGCAACGAATTTCAGCGGCTTTGAATGCCGCTGGAGTTGATACGGAACTGATCGCTCACGAGAATCATGTTCCCCGGCTGGATGTGAAAATCAACGCGGATCAGGATGCCTTTGAAGTGTGTCAATGCTTACGCAACTCTAGCCCTCGAGTATTTGTTGGGCATAGTCGTTTGGAAGAAAGTGTTCTTGTAATCAATGCCATGGCCATTCGAGAAAATGAAATCGAACCTCTAATCGCGGCTCTCCTCAGCCAGATCCACTAGTTCTTCGGCTAAACCGACACTAGACGAACTAGCAGCGGTGAAAAACCTGTAAATAATTCACCGCCTGTTAAAATAGGTAAGATGTAGCGATTCTTCCATTTTTTCCGAATGCTATCACGGCGGCGCAACTATTGTTCCGATGCTGTAATTAGGGACTATCTAGGTTTTTAAGGTAGATAGTCTACACATGCATTTAAAGGGAACGTGGACCGTTGTTAAAAACACTAAAATTACCGGCGCTGCTCATAGGAATTTTGCTACTCGGGTTAGTTTGCACTGTGAGTGTCAACAAATCATCGGACACTAAAAAAGTGATACCGCTAGGTGAGACCGTACGGGTTTATGCGACCGCGATCGACATGGACGCGGGCGAGTCGTTTGATATGACTAAGATCAAGATCATTGAGGTTGCTGTGAGCCAAGTGGATGGGTTTGATGTTGTGAATGACATTGGATTGATTCGCGACCAATTTGCCGCTCAACGCCTAACTGTTAATTCACCAATTACAGCCGATCTATTGAGTGCCACCGAACCGACTGTGGCGACGCCCTCCGAAGTGGAGGATGCAGTGCCCTCAATACCAGTTGGGTATGGCGTGATTGCGATTGAAAGCTATCTAGACCCAATGCTCACAGAACTACTCAAGTCAGGTTGTCGTGTCGACGTAACAGCATTGATTAAGGATCAGACGAACCGCTCGAAAATCGGCATTTCAAGGTTGGCCACTGGGGTTGAAGTTTTGCAGACGTCGGACGCATCGAACCCAGGAGATTCGCGGGCCGCACTTACATTATTAGTACCACAGGAAACCGTTGCCGCGATTCAATTGGCGATGGACTTGGGAACGTTGCATCTGAGCTTAACGGGAGCCGCCGACCAAGAAGATTTACCGGCCGGAATGCTGACAACGCTTGAGACGCTGAGACTTTTAGCCGCGCCGAAGCTAGTAGATTTGGGATCGCCTCTGGACACCACACCAACGATCAGCATCTCGGATACGCCTAAGAATGAACCAGGTGAATTAGACACTCCGGAAGTAGTCGCTACCGTCGAAACGCCGGAAATCAATACTCAAGTCGACAATCCACCACGAGAGGTAACTGCGATTGAAGTTTATTGGAAGATGGAAGTGATGACTCCTGAAGGTGTGACCCATTATGAATGGATTAAACAGGATAGTGATCCGACCATCATCATTGCTGAAAAATCTGACGCAGCTACGACCAACAAATAATGCAAAACCGAATGATGCGAACGCATCGACCGCAAGAAATGAAAGTACCATTATGTTCCTTAAACGAGTAACCTATTTTTGCGTATGCATGACGCTCGCCGGTTATGTGTGTGCCGACCCACCACTTGATGGTGCAGGACTCCCGGGGATTAACGTTGAGGTGGAACACGAGTCGATCAAGTTGCGGAGCACCGAGCAGCGAACGTTAATCCTACCTTTTAATGTGCGGCGGTTGTTCTTCGGTGACTCACAGTTGTTGAAAGTTGAGCCCTTGAGCCCGACGAAGATTCGTCTGTCAGCGCTCAAACCAGGTAAAACGGAGATGCGTTTATTTAGTGCAGAAGGTCAGGTGCAACAATATGACATTGTGATTCACGCGAGTTTGGTCGAGCTAAAGGGGGTGCTGGCCAGAGAGTTTCCTAATGAGGAGTTTTCCATCAGTGAACTCAACGGTGATTTGCTAATGTCGGGTAGTGTTTCGAGCCAAGCAGTGATTGACCGCATTGACCGAGTGGTTGCTGAATTCTATCCGCAGGTGGTGAATCACTTGGAAGTTGTTCAGAGCGTAGTGGAGCAGCAGATTCAGTTGAAGGTGAGGATTATGGAAGTATCTCATTTGCAACTAGAAAAACATAATATCCAATGGCCGTTATCAGCGACCAAGATTGGAAAAATGGAGAATGCGGTTGTCGGCCAGTCTGACAAGTTGAGCTCATTTATTAAGGCTGCCGCGGATAATAACCTTTTAAGATTGGTTGCCGCTCCGGAAATGTTGACGGTTAATGGTCGCACTGCTGAGTTTGAAATTGGTGGGAAATTACCCCGAGTGACTCCCAATGACAACGGTAAAATAGACGTGGAATATGAGCCTTGGGGAGTCAAGATGGCGGTGTTGCCAGAACGGTTTATCAACGGTGAGATTCGTTTGAGTATCAAGCCACGTGTTACGCAAGTCGATGCTTCCAAGCGTACCAAGGCGTTGCACAGGGGTTTACCGCAAGTTCGCCATCACCAACGTGACATTTTAGCGAATCTAGGAGTTGATGAGCAGTTGTTAATATACGGCATGCCGCTGGTACGGATGCGTGAAACCAAAGAAAAGATTCCGTTGTTCTCGGACTTGCCGCTGATTGGCGAAACGATCTACAACTCGCGGAAAGTCCAAGAAAAAGTAGATCTGCTAATCCTCGTGGAAGCCATCGAGCTAAAAAAGGGGCGCATCGCCTTGGCACCATAGTGGACTAGGAATTAGGACCACTAATTAAGACGCGGTTTCAGCAGGTGTTTCTTCGGTTAAGCCGGTTTCAGCGGGTGCTTCTTCGTTGTCGCAGCTATTATCGGCATCTACGGTTTCCGCCGCTTCGTCAGTGGCATCGTCCTTGAATGTCAAAAGAAAAAACCCAAGGACACATCCTGCAAAGATCGCCGGAATGCTCCACAGGGTTTTCCAGTCGATCAATTGGAGTTCAATTTTCCGGTTTTGTTTATTTTCTTTCTGAAGCACATTAATATCATTTTTAATTTTCAAATCCGCCGTAAACTTTGAATGAGATGCCAAAAACGGTTCCCAGGCAACGGCAATTCCATTGCCAAGGTCGACGGCATTAAAGTAGTCCTCCGATAGTTTATTAAGGTCTTCAAGGTCATCCCCCGTGGCTGAGATCTTTTCCTGGATGGCTTTTATTTGATCATTGTTTCCGGCTTGTTTTTTCTGCAGTGCTACGGCTTCTTTGGGAGTTGAATATAATTCAATTTTCCCGGCAACTTGGGCACCGATAAACATTCCGATTCCAAGCGTCAGCATTACCAATAACCCTTGGGCTTGGGCGCGGATCGGTTCAGGAGATTTCATGTCCGTGTAGATTTGTCCAGTGACAAAGAAGAAGTCGTAACAGATTCCATGGACAACGACTCCCAGAATGATCATTGAACTGGTTGAATTTGGTGCACCGAAAGCAAACAGTAAATAACGTAATGTCCATACTGCCATCCCGACGGCCAACATCTTTTTGACACCTAATCGTGCAAAGAAAAATGGAATGCAAAGCATGAAAATTACTTCAGACCATTGCCCATAACTCATCGTTACACCAATAGGTAATTCAACCAACTCTACTACCCGACTAGCTATTTGGTAATAAAATGCTAGTGGAATGCATATAAGAATGGATGAGATCATGAAGATTAAATAGGATTTGTCTTTTAGTAATTTCCATGCGTCGACCCCAAACAATTGGCCAAGTGTAACTTTGCTGTCGGTTTGGGGGGGGGTATTAGGCAAAAGAAAGCTAAAGACGCCGAGCAGGGCCGCAGCCCCAGATGTCATATAAAACATGTTGATGTTGGTTTCGAAATTTAAACCAGTCAATACAAAACCGGCGGCGATCCAACCGAAAGTTCCAAATACGCGGATATAAGGAAATTGTTGTTTTGAATCGGTCATGTTCTTCATGGCAACAGTGTTGGTTAATGCTAGCGTTGGGAAATACGTGAGCATATAGATGAAGAAAATGATGTTGAGCGTATTTGGATTAACAGCTCCCGCACTCATCTGGCTGGTTGCATAAAACATGACGGCAGCACCAACTAGGTGCATCAGTCCAAGTACTTTCTGTGCGGCAAGATATCGATCAGCAATCATTCCCACAAAGAGTGGTGCAATAATTCCTGCTAATGGTCCAACAGAATAGGTGTTTCCGATATCGCTTGCCCCAAATCCAATTGTGGTCAGGAAGTTAGGAGCAGTGACGTACCAAGCGCCCCAGACGAAGAATTGCAGGAACATCATGATGCAAAGTCGTACGAAAACTGACATGTTGGGAAACTCCTTGGAATTCCAGCGAATTATGAATCTTACAATATGAAAACTGATTGTAGCGTGACTGCGCTTACCATTACAAGGGAAAACAATGACAAGAAAAAACAATGACTGCAGGATGCTGTGCCCATCCGTGGTTGCCAGTTCTCTACTGCGTCATCTGGTAGTCGATGGTAAACGTTTCTTTCGCGGCTTCATCGGTTTTATCCAACAGCGGCGAGTAGGTTTTGACATAGATTTTGTTTTCCTTGGGCACAAAACGCAATGTTCGTAGCCAGCCATCGCCGCCATTGGGTCGGCCTTGATAATCCGTCAGCATCTCGGTCACTTTACCCCCCGCGTCGTTGGTACTCGTTTGCAAGCCCACGCCTAAGACGTGTCCGCTGATGACGAAGAAAATATTGGGTTGTTTGCGTACTAATTTCTGCCAGATCTCCTCGCCGCTATTCCCAGGCACTTTATAGGAGGTCGCGCACCCTGTGTCACGGCCGTCGGTTCGCATGTAGCAATGCGTGGCAATGATGACACGATGTTGTGGATACTTCTGGCAGATTTCGGCTGCCCATTTCAATGTGGCATCACGGGGAGCAAACTCTAAACTGATTACCATGAACTTCAAATCATTTTGTTCAAAGAAACAGTAATTGTTGTCATTGTTCTCGCCTAAATGTCCGCCGTACCATTTGCGGTCTTTAAAGCGTGCGGGTGAGAAGTATTTGTTGTACAGCGAGCTGTCACGTTGTTTGACGACCATGTCATGATTACCTGGGACCATGCTGTAGGGCACGACGCCATCGAGTATTTGCATGGCGCGGTTTGCATTGCCCCACTCATTCTCTTTGGTCGATGTTTGGACAATGTCGCCCAAGTGAATGGCAAACTTAATATTGTTGTCTGTTCGCTGCTTGCGAATCCATAACGTTTGGTTGATATACGTCTCGGGGTATTTTTCGGAGTAAAATTGTGTGTCGGGTAACAACACCACAGAAAAAGGCTCAGCTTGAGCAGCGAAACTGCCGAGCGCCAAAATCGCAAATGCTACGCAGACTTTACAGATGAGGTCTCGGCGAGCTAGAGAGTGGATAGTATTAAATAGTTGGAAGGTCATAGATGGAATCCAGCTGAATCAGAGGTGGTTATAAAAAAAGTGGAGGAGCGTCTAAAAACGGACAGTCGCGATGCAGGTTGCGTGGATAAGAATCTCTTACACAGTCCCCATCTTCACCCCCTCGGGCGGCGCCTGCAAGGGTTTAAGCAGCAAAGCAGCAATCCAATAAAATAAAAAAAGTTACCCACGGATTTTAGTCAACCTTCAGAAATTCAATCCAGCCCGCCCCATTTTCCTTGCCCGGTGGTGGGGTGATTTTGTCTTCTCGCCTCATTCTTTCGATAAATAGCGTGCGCGCGGTCAGTGCTTTTGGCATAATGGGTGGGTATTAAATTAAAGGAGATTTTTATGAATCGTGTTGTGATTTTGATAGCCGTTGTTCTGTGTTTAAGTGAGGCGTCATGCGCTGAACAGCCAAATTTTCTAAAACTTGGAACAACGCGTACGCGCGACGTTATTTACCTGAAAAAGGATGGGTTTGCTTTAACTTATGATATTTTAACTCCGGGAGTTCAAAATGGAGCGGCAATAGCATTCATGGTCAGTGGTGGTTGGCACTCGACTCACGATTCATTGAAGTCGATTGATCAGGGATTTTTTGGGCGGATGACGCGAGTATTTCTGGATCGTGGATTTACATTATATTATGTCATTCACGGTTCCCAGCCTCGTTTCACGGCAGCTGAGGCAATCGAACAAACTACCGCTGCGATCAACCATATTCGGAGCACCGCTGCTGCGCGGCGTATTGATCCGTTACGAATTGGCGTCGCAGGAGGTTCTGCCGGCGGCCACCTATCGTTGATGCAGGGTTTGCAGGGCGGTGATCATGTACAAGCTGTCGTTGCCTATTTTCCTCCCACGGACTTTTTGAATTATGGCGCTCCGGGGGTGCACTTTGACACGGTGATACGGGGTCTAAATCCCGAGGGGAACAATCCGTTTTGGGGAGCGGTTGAGCTGCGCGAACTCAATCGCAGCACAACGACATTTATTCCCGTGACGGACAAAAAACGGCACCACGCTCATTTGAATTCGATCTCTCCTGTTCATCAGGTAGATCCGGGGGATGCTCCCACGCTATTACTGCATGGCGACGCGGATAAGCTGGTACCGCTGCAGCAATCACAAATTCTGATTAAAAAACTGAATGCCGCAAAAATACCGAACCGGTTGATTGTTAAAGAGGGTGCCAGTCACGGATGGGTGTCCGAGGACGATGAACTGAAGATCATTTCCGATTGGTTTATGCTTCATTTGTCCGAAAAAGAAGCATCTCCTTTGCCTCAGTAGCTAGAGCTAGCCCACAATTTCCTGTCACCGGTTTATAGTTTTCATGTTCAATCATTTTCGGTCTTTCACTTTCCAACCAAATCAAATGTATATTCGAATCACTAGCCTGTTCATCTGTCTGCTCCTTCCTCAAGTATTGTATTGCGGCGAGCCGATTCAGCCAGCAGCTTTCCGACAGGCCGGCATCACTAGGACCTGGGAGTCGTTTAGTGACCGCCTCACCTTCGGCACAGGGCAAACGCTGGCACTGGTAGACGATGGCTGTACCTTATCACGTCCGGAATGGTCTCAACCCGGGGGAAACCAACCGAAGGTGCTGGTGACCTACGACAGCGTATCTGACGATTCTGATCCCCGGCACGAGGGGCGCGGTTACCACGGTACAACCATTGGCATCCCCTCTTCGTTGAATTACCAGGGGAAATGGGGTGTTGCCTATAATAATCAGCTCGCGATCATTAGGGCTCTTGAGTGTTGTCATTGTCAGACCACGGATTCGCCAACATTAGCGGCGGGTCTGCAGTGGGTGATAGACCATCATCAACGCTATCGAATCACCACCGTAAATTTGGCACCGGTGGATGACCAGCAACACACCGAACCGGTTAAAACGGAGATTGACGACAAGCTACAACGCCTCCGCGATCTAGGAATCTGGGTCAGTGCACCAACTGGAAACCACAATTATACAAACGGAATTTCATGGCCAGCCAGCCAGCCGAATTGTTTCGCAATCGGCGCCACGCGACCGGGGGTGGATGAAATCCATCTCGATCGTCACCCAAAACTTGAGTTACTTGTACCGGCCTCGGCGACCTCTTCATCGAATGCCATCGCCTGCGGTGCCGCAATGATCATTCGCGAAGCCATCGAGGTTACGCATTATGATTGTGGAGAAACAGACGGAAACATTCCCCTAGAAATCATGAGAATCATGCAATTGACGGGCAAATCCGTGACGGATCCAGCCACTAAGATTGCCTACAGACGTCTCGATTTACATGCGGCGGTGAGTCATGTTTTCAAACACGCTCCTCCTCCAGGCGGTATACGATTCAGCGAGCATCTGATTGCCTCGAATTATGCGTACGCCTATGGCATTACCGCACTGGACATCGACAATGACGGGGACTTAGATCTCAGCAGTGCGGACTATACGCCTCACAATCGCATCTATCTCTTTCAAAATTCCGGGGCCGGAAACTTCACAAAACATACAATCCATCAAAACGATCCTTCCCGTTTGGAACGTCATGCTATCGGGGATATTGACGGCGACGGCGACCAGGATATGGTCGTTGTCAAGAATCTGGAGGGCCATCTCATTTGGTTAGAAAACACAGATCCTAAGGAACCATTCAAACTCTGGAAACGGCATTTAATCACCACGGGACTGCCTGGCGCCTACGATGTCGTTCTTGATGATTTTGACGAAGATGGCGATTTGGACGTCGCCGCATCCAGTTGGATAACAGGTAACCAATTTGCTTGGTTTGAAAACTCCGCGAACGCAAGGTCCACGATCTGGCGAAAACATCCAATTGAATTAGATCTTTCAGAGACACGCACCATCCGCGCAGCAGACTTTGACGGAGATGGCGACCGGGATCTATTGGGGACGAGCAGGCAGGACCATCAGGTCATCTGGTACGAAAAAAAACTAACTTCCAACAAAACGGTTGCCTGGACGAAACATCTCGTGGACAACCGATCCAAGTTTCCCGCTCATGGAAACCCAGCCGACATGGATGGCGATGGAGACATGGACATCGTCATGGCATTGGGATTCTATTTTAGGCCAGGTTCTAATTCGGCGGCGGCATCGAATCGCGCGCAGGACAACCAGATCGTCTGGTACGAGAATCAGATTCAAAATCAACCAGCCCGTTGGCGGAAACATGTAATCGCCGTAAATTTTGACGATGCCTTCGAGGCGGTGGCTGGAGATCTGGACGGAGACGGTGATATGGATGTTGTGGCGACTTCCTGGCGCAACCCAGGACGGATCGTCTGGTTCGAGAACCGCAGCACCTCAAAATCTCTTTGGGTGCAACATGTGCTGAAGACGAATTGGCGAAGTGCCAATCAGGTCTTGATTGCCGATCTTAACGGCGACGGCCGACTCGACATCGCCGCCTGTGCCGAACGCGGCAGTAACGAATTGCGTTGGTGGCGTAACGAAGGTCCGAAATAGCCGGTTGAAGCTCAGGCAGACAGGCTGAAGCCTGCCCACTTGATTCGCATTCAGCTCGCGAATTCCTTCGTTGATCGCCCAACGCCATTACCTACAGCTCGTGTGTTCGTAGTTCCGTGACCCCACCACCGGGTCGCCGGGCAAGGAAAATGAACGCCCCGCCCTCATATCAACGTTCCAGCATTTGTTATTGCCCTCTTGGTGCGTTAGTATGAACGATTGCTAGCTTTCTAATCTCACGGACATCCACCATGCCAGACCACGAAGACAGCCTCGGAGGTGAGACCTTCAGCGGCGAAGAACAACAAGATCCCGCTGAGCAAAGCCTCGGTGACGGGGCGACAATGGGTGACGATACCGCTGCCCATAGCTTGGGTGATCAATCCACCTTCGGTGACGCCAATGTGGATGACGAGTTGTTCGATGATGGCATGGAAATAGTAGAACTATCGACTCGCTACACCGAAGAGAGCGTACTTGGTAAAGGTGGTTTCGGAGAAGTTATCCTCGCTACCGATACACGTCTTGGACGTAAGGTGGCTATTAAACGCATTAAAGGTAAAGCAGCACGTAGTAAAACTGCCGTCCAGCGGTTCTTAACCGAAGCCAAATCGATCGCCACTTTAAGCCACAACAACATTGTCCAAATCTACGACTATGGCCGTAGTACCGACGGCCCCTTTCTGATCATGGAATGTGTCCAAGGTGGTAGCCTGTTGGATCAATGCAGAAAAGGCCCTATCGCGCTAGACGAAGCGGTAAACATATTCAGCCAAGTATGTGATGGACTGGCTAAGGCACACGCCGAGAACATCATCCATCGTGATATTAAACCAGCAAATATCTTAATGACCGAAGAGGGTATACCGAAGCTGACAGATTTCGGCTTGGCCAAGGATGACACGGCTGATACCGGCATGACGATGGAAGGTGCCGTGATCGGGACATTGGACTTCATGCCACCGGAGCAGCGACAGGGAGCGGAGTTTACTGACCATCGCAGTGACCTCTGGAGTCTGGCCGCGACGTTTTATCAGATGCTCACGGGAGAACCACCACGTGTAATTGATTTAGATTTGCTACCTCCAGCAATCAGACCAGCGCTTGCCAAATCACTCAAGTCAAAAAAAGAAGATCGCTTTCAGTCGGCTATGGAAATGCGAGAAGCTATTCTTCAAGCACATTCGGGCAAGATGGATACGTCTCGATCTCTGGGAGAAGGTGAATGTCCACAGTGTGCTACGCTAAACCCCCCCGACCGAAAGTTTTGTCGGAATACCGAGTGTGCCGCTGCATTGGAAGTTGATTGTCTCGGCTGCGAGACCGGTATGCCTATGTGGGAAGGTGTTTGTGGCAACTGCGGAGCCAAACAAGAATCCCTCTTAGTGGAATTCAAAGAGACTCTTCAGGCGAAACATGACGAGGCTGAGGTATTTCTGAGTGAGTTGAAGTTCGATGACGCCTTGAAAGCCGCCAGTGTAATTGGTAAGCAAAATGATCTTCGCCTACAACAGTTGGCTGCGTGGCATGAAGAATTCTCAACTAGGCTCGAGTCATCACGAACGTCGGAACATGGTCGTTTAGAAGAATTGATTCGTGAAGCACACGTTCATGAGAAGGCATATGACTATGAAGCAGGTTTGCAGACCCTTACACAGGTCGCGCCTTCACTGAAAGAAACAACCGTTAGTGGAAACGAAGATACGGCAGATGTACTAACCGAGCGTCTAACCACAAAGCAATCACGCCTTAAGGAACTTGAGGGAATAGTTCGTGAGCGGGTTGGTAAACGGGAAATCGCTGGGTTATTGGTAATCGTTAATGAACTCTTAACGCTCAAACCGGATCGTCCGCAAGTCCAGAACCTTAAAGAACAGCTTGAGAAGCGAGAAGCTGATCTGATTGAATCCCGAGATACCGCTGTCAAGCAGGCTAGACAACAGCTTAATGAACAACGTTATGCAGAAGCGGTAGCAACGCTTAACACGGTTTCAGAAGAAGTTTCCAGCGAACAACTCGAAGAACTAAAAAATGAGGCAAGTGATTTACTTAATCAGGTAAAGAACCTGCGTGACAGAATCACAATGGCTGTGAATGGCAACCAGCTTAAAGATCTCTTAACTACTGTCCAAGAATGTCTAACCCTGAAGGCCGATCAGTCTGACTTATTGAAGTTACAAGAACAGCTCGAAAAGCGATTCGCTGCCTTGCTTGGGGCGCGAGATAACGTTTACCAGAGGGCTACACAACAACTTCGGGCACAGCAGTATGCAGAAGCTATAGCAACGATTAACACGGTTTCAGAAGAAGTGTGGAACGAAGATTTGGAGGCACTTAAGACCCATGCAAGTGATTTGCTTAATCAGACAAACAGCTCTACCGCGCGTCCACCTCCATCGGAAGAAATTCCGGAGGAGTTTTTTCTACAAGAATGGTATTTAGCCCGAGATGGTCAGACACATGGACCCTATAGGGAAGATCAGTTTATTGGTTTCGTGAACAGTGGTGCCATTACCGTCGACTGTCAGGTACAAAAAGCTGGGACGAATATGTGGACGCGAGCTGGAGATTGCCCTGAAATCTCTTATATGTTCTACAGCACACCTCCGCCACCCCCTTTGGATGATCCTCGGGATGATCCTTGGGCGGATCCTCGGGATGATCCTTGGGCGCAGTTCCGATCTTCTGTTGACGATGACCTAGATGCATTTTTAAAAGACCTTAGTTAATCGCGGCGAATAGAACAGGTCAATGTCATATTTGGGACAAGATCCGCCTCGATGACTAACAAACCAATTTCGCAAAAAGAGTTAGAGGCATACTTCTACTCAGCGACGTACGTAAGCTGGGATGATGCCGTGGCGTATTGTAAAAAGCTGAGCGAGAAAGAAGGCAAGACATATCGCTTACCCACAGAAGCGGAATGGGAGTATGCCTGTCGGGCAGGAACAGAAACACCGTGGAGCTTTGGCACCGATGAAAACGTACTTGGCGATTACGCTTGGTATCGAGAAAACACATTCAATATTGATGAGAAGTATGCTCACCAAGTTGGACTAAAGAAACCCAACGCGTTTGGGCTGTACGACATGCATGGCAATGTTTATGAGTGGTGCCACGATTATTACGAAGAAGATTACTACAAGCAGTCTCCCGAAAAGGATCCAACTGGTCCAGTGTCCGGCTTTTTCCGTGTTTTGCGGGGTGGG
>Ga0315334_10000478_pt1 | contig 24430 bp, 23 predicted proteins | sample M150034915metaG_FD_205555 | JGI IMG/M metagenome (GOLD analysis project Ga0315334, IMG submission 205555) | Ammonia-oxidizing marine archaeal communities from Monterey Bay, California, United States - M1 500m 34915 | ecosystem: Environmental > Aquatic > Marine > Intertidal zone | place: USA... | reverse complement strand
CCATTCCCATGTCTGTGATTTTTTCAAGCGGAATGGTTTTCTCGATTCGGACAAAGATTCCCTTTTTAACCTTGAGTGCCTTTTCGGTCAGCAGGCATTCCATCCTATCCAAGTAGCGTTTAGTGAGCGCCAAGCCGATTGGAAACCAGAGAAGCAGCAGGGGAATCCCAATGATGGTTACAGTCAAAAGAATGGCCACAGACAACAACCAATAGATACACACCTTGGAGTTGAATTCCGCCCTTCTTAAGTGTCTTTCTTCAATCATGTTCCATAACCTTTCATAGCTAACGTAAGCGATCACCGGACCGGAACGAGTGATCCAAACCATGAATAGCCCACCCAAATCCGACTTCGGTTGAATGGCATTGTTATACCACGATTGGAGCAAAGGTATCAAATATAGAGAACGTCATCCCCTGGTTCGGCACTCCGAACACGTTCTGCGAACCCTCGGTAGAAGAACGAAATACTAGCATCTTTGTCTCCCGATAGTCGTCCGCGGATTTTGTCGAATACCAGTATCGCGATTTTGTAGTCGGGTTCGCCGACGACCAGTACGGGCTGGTCGCGGCCCTCGTGCCAGTAGTATTTTCCACCAAACTCCCGTCGACCAATTTCGAGAACGTATGACCCAAGCATCTTGACGAGTGCGTCAATTTGTTTGGCAGGGGTTTCGTCAACGAATTCGGTCGCTTCCGCGAGCATTTCTTCTACAGCTGCGAGACTCGTTTCTGAGTAGTCCAGAGTGCCGTTGGACCGATCGCCCAACTGCTCAACGGCACGTTCAGCTTTGTCAACGACCTGTTGGGCGAGTTTTTTCATTAGGTACTCTTCGGCTAATTGGGATAACGATTGGGATCACCGGGTTGCCATCAGCGACGTTGATTTCAAATTCAGCCCGGACGGCGATTCAGGTGCAGTTGATTTGCTATCTGGCATTCTCAGCGGTCGCGTGATCCCTTGGAAACCCCGAACGCAACGCCAGGCCCATTGTATCGTTTCCTTTCGTGATGAAACGTGGAGCCTGCAACCGTGATTACCGCCGTATGGAATGCGTTTCAACGTTTTGCCTGCCAGTTCTCCAAGTTTGCATTGATACGATCGCATTCGTAGTTGCTGAGACGCCAATGCGATTGTGAGTTGGCACCATTGTTTGCTCCGAAATGACAATGCATGTGCCGACAATGTCGATCTCATGTTCGGCACTTTTGGTAGAGCATTCAGGAAACACTGCGTCCAAGCTTTCATGTTTCCATTCCGGGTGGACCTCACGGAGGACTTCTGGAAAGTAGTATTCAAGAGAAGACAGGGCATCACGAAAGACTTCGGATTCGGGAATACGGTCGCCGATCCCGACGTCGCGGAACACACCGCAGAGATCACGAGCGAGGTATTGTTCTGCAGGTGAAGTGATAAGTCGGACTCCATTCGTGACAGCGGTAACGTATATGTGTAGTGACATAACACGTGTAGTGACACAACGACCGCGATCACCGAGTCGCCGCCGAAACTCTCAGCCATCAAAACACGCGTTGTCAGCGGCTTCGATGCCACCATTTTTTATCCGAGGTTCCCATCACAGCGGCTTCGCATAGCCGTCGCCGCACACCGCGACACCAAACGGCTATGCATGGGTTTTGATTGACCAAATCTTGGAGCGTCGCCCACGCTCAAGGCAATCCGACGTTAATGCCGAACATTGCGGCTCTGAGCTGTTGGGCGACAGTTGTCAAGTCATATCATCACGTTCTTGGTCAGTGAACGCGTTACTTACCTGCTCCCCTTCACGATGCTGCTTGCGCATGCGTGCTACCTTGGCTCCAGTTGCCATGTAAGCATTTGCCACTTTCTCCTTAGCATAATTGGCCACTCCAGTGTGCCGCATTCCCATCTCGCCGGCCTCAGTGAACGCATCCTGATCTGCACCAAGAAAAGTGAAATGCCAGTTATACTGCTCCTGTTGACGTTCGATCATTTCCTTGATGTGAACCTTCGAAAACTCCTTGCTTGAGTTTTCAAATCCATCCGTCATTACAACAAAGATGACCAAACCGGGACGGTCCTGTTCATCCATGCTCGACAGTCGTTCACCAGTTTCGTTGATCGCTCTTCCAATAGCGTCAAGCAAGGCGGTCATTCCTCTGGGAACCAGTTTGTACTCTGCAGCTTGCGAAACGGGGACGCCTTTATGCAGAAACTCATACTCGGTGTCGAATTGCACTAGGGTAAGCAGTGCTTCGCCCGGTTCTTTAGCCTGGTCTGCGATGAACGAGTTCACACCTCCTTCGGCGTCTTCTCGCACTTGCTCCATTGAACCGCTACGGTCCACCACGAGTGTGATGTCGGTCAGGTCAGGTTTCATCGAGGAACTCCTTTGCTGGATTCGTAAACTACTTGCATCAGATCAAAACAACGGATCCATCGGCCCGACCGACGGATGACTTTGCGACAGAACGTCACGCGTTGCCGGGCGGCAGGAGCACGGCAACCATTCGCAAAAACTTTCCACCGCCGCTCCCTGTGCACGCGCTCGTTCGCCATGAACTAATCGAACAAATGGGCCAGCTTGGCAAAAAATCCAGACCGCACTTCCTTTGTCTCGGACAGGGTTCTCTCAAAAAACACCTCCAATGATGCGATCTCTCCACCATCAAGCCATGTTCCCCGACACTTCGGACAAACGTCAATCATCACCTGCGAGCAGAATCCATGTTCCCGCCTTTCCATGGCTTGATCGCATTGAGGGCACTGAACTGCGGGTTTCGAACGGGAGAGCGCCATCGCGTACGCGTCTCCGACGAGATTTGGGAGTTGCTGGATCTCATCCGCGTAATCCTTCTCGTGGGTGTCCTGAATTCGATCTAGCTCCCCATAGTCGAGCCACATCCCGTTACATTCACCGCATTTATCAACTTTAATATCCGCCTCGTAATTGGCCGTAGTCAGCTCTCTTCCGTCGTGTGGGCACTTCATCTGGGACTCTCTATCTGATCATGAATGGATGTGAGGCATAACGATTAAGATAACCGAGTTGGCGGACCGACGCGATTGATGTTGAACACCCTTGAACTGGAAACGTAGGAAACGATCTTTAAAAACCGGAAGGCGAGCCAACTCCGGTTCACCAATTTGTTATGCCCACTTACCGTGCGGCTCGTTTCTGGCGGCGTAAATCCAGCAGAAACGCGATAGCAACTGCGACAACTCTAGCGATTCACCACTACCCATTGTGTCTTATTCGAAAATACATCAAGGATGCCGACGCAATGAATAGGATTATGCAGGCGAACACAATGCTTCGGACCAGAGTGTAGGTTCCGATTGTCACCCATTCGGGCTGCTTTTTCCAATAGCGTCTCGCCAGAGGCCAAGCAGTTGCTGTTGTTCGTCCTCAGTGAGATTTCCGCCCAAACATTTCTGAAGCAGTTCTGGATCCAGCTCAGAGAAGATTGAAGTGAGTTTTTTGGCGGCAGCATTTTGTGCCATCTGCCGTGCATGCAATTCCTCACAGGCTGCCTCGTCGCCGCTCCAATGGCGAAGAGCTAACGGTACGTTAGAAACATCCAGCCAGTCATCGCCAATCACCAGGCATGTGGTGAGGAACGCCTTGATCGCATTGATTTGTTGTTTCGTGAGGTGAACAAGCAACCGGTTGATGTAATGAGGCTCGCAGAGTAAATAGATAGTCGCATCCGCGCTGATGGATTCCGATTCACGATACCGACAGAGCGTAAAACGCATGTATGCGGGCAGATGAAACCGCAAGCCATCGTCGTCCATAAAGCAGAGAACTGACGAATGGTTTTCAATGTCTTCATCGGGAATCCGCTGCCAGTCATGGATTTCATCTCGCTCGCGCGCGGCGGCTCGTTCACTCTCTGTACCGTAATCGTCAATCACGTCTGCTTCGCGGACTGAAACGCCATTTCCGAGCGTAACTCGGGCGAAGGCGTCTACGATCTGATTAATTGCGTCGTTTGTTTGCCTTGAGTGCATATGGCGAGTTTTTTCAGAAGGCATAAGGACCAAAACAACCAGGTCGCGACGAGTGATTGTTCATTTAAAAACGACCGGCCTCGCACCTCCGGTGCCTTGCATTTTCATCCCACAGGTTGTCGCGGCAAGCCCGGTATCATCAGGCCCAGCCGCCACTTGTGCGAGATCTGTTTTGTTGCCACCCTGCCGTGCTCGTAGATTGTCGTCAATAGCCTTCGATAATCGAGATGATTAATGTGACTCTACCGGAGTCCGCAATGCATCCAAAGTCTGCTACGCCATGAATGTCGTCGATAGCATAGTAGCGTCGCGGCAGATCAACCGACGTGAGACGTTGGCCTTCGGCGACATCGATTCGAGTATCATTTGCCCCGTATTCTCCTTTTATTATTGCATCGTGCGACGAAATCCATTCTTCACAGGCGAGTTGGAAACGCCTCGCAAATTCATTTTGTTCGGAGTCCGGCAGCGTCGTTTGGGCAATGATTCGTCGCGCAATTCTAGGACTTCGGCTTAGCGACGGAAACGTGTCATAGACTTTGTCTTCGATGATATTCCACTCAGACACGCCGAGATTCGCGGTGAGTTCGGCAAGTGAAAGATCGTGCAGTACAGCCGTACCCAACACACTCCGCCTGAGGAAAAATTGCCCTCCACTGAAAAAGCCGATTACCGCGAAAACAACAACCACTACCGGCAATGCGACAACTAAGACTGGCTTCATATGAATTGTCCTTAAACAGGTCTACCTCAGTATCGAAACAGTGCAGGCACTGATCCTAATATTCGAGGCAGGACCGACATTATTGCCAGAAAAAAACAATTTAGTATTTTTTATAGTCACGTAACGTCAAAGCTAACCGGGCGGCGACCAGCGACGCTGATTTCAGAACCCGCGCGGCCCGCGGCTCCATGTGCAACGGATTGTTATGCACGGCGTTGATTGTATCAATCTCCCGCGCTGCGAACACATTTTCGTTGTTTATCAGACCACTCGACCTGGGACGCAAGCTTGCCGTCATGTTGTCCGAAGGATTGCAGCAACGTCAGTGCCTGTTCAGAGTCTTTAAGTGGCTTGGACCAGCGTTGAACTGAACCCTCCGCACCGGCAGCAGAAAGTGGCTGGGCAACATCTTGCGGAAGCGGTTGCGTCCAGACGAGAACAAATACCGGGAGGTCCTCGCTCGAATTGGGAGACAGTTCTACCATCAACGCAGTATCCCAGGCCAGTTCGACATTGAGGCGTGGCTTGGATCCAAAATCATTCCAATTGAGATCTTCAAAGAACATTTTGACGACGTTAGGCAGGACAGCATTAGCCCCTGTGGAATTATCCAAGCCATTCGAGTCTACCCATTTTGCCGTAATTCGTGGATAGTCTTCCGCTGGATCGTCTTCAGGAGGCTTTGATGCTGCCGATTCTGAGGTGTCCCTATCGCGGAGCGAAGGAGCACTTTCCGATGTGCAGCCAACCATGATGGTTGCACCAATGACGAGAACGGTCGCCAAAAAACACCTATCGTGGATGTGCATCATCAACTTTCGTGCTTAACGTTCCGGATCACCCTGTCCGAGCGGTTGAGCAACCATTGCCCAAGAGTCACACAAGGATTCAGCGTGCATCCATTGGTTCGTCAATGACCGAAGCGAGCTGTGACTGATCGATCGACGATTCTTCCACCAGCCTAGCGTAGTGCGCCGAGCGTAGCAAACATTCGCGGCAGGTTTTGCACCGATCCGGATCGCAGCATGCGGCAGCGAAACGGGTTTGCCGCATCAGCGGCGAAACGTACCACCGCCACGAAAAAAGTGCATCCGGTTACTGGGACATCAATGGTTCGACTCCCCCGCTTAGCCCAAAATCAGTTCGCCAGACAAGGGTAATCATTATGCGGAAACGCCGATGAGCAGATACACGTGAGTTCTGCAAACAACACCACGAGCACTGAGTCAATCCACTTGGGTCCTCCCAACCACAGTCTCAGCCACACCAATATCATGAGGCTGCAACGCCGAGAAGGCCTGTACCAAGTCCGACAACCTTGACAATACGCAAAACTGGATTCTGGTCTGGTGACAAGACAAACGCCACGCAAAGAAGGCGGCCAGCGACGTTGATCTCACAAAACCGCGCGGCCCGCGGTTCCGTGTGCAACAATTTTCATACAGACCCGAACCTAGTCACAAGGTGCGGTGAACTGCCCAGCTCAACAATTCGGATTGTTGCTCCAGAGTACCAATGATCCAAACATCAGCCAAGGTCTCGCCGCACCAATCACAAACGAGTTGTGGGTGACTTTACCATCATACACGTTTGTTCCATCCAACAACATTCATTACAAGCAATATCGTGAGTGAAAATGGGCAACCGAATACTCGCAATTGTGAATCCTAGACGGCCCGTTCAAATATCAGTTCATAGTACCCTACGATTCCGAGCGATTCGCTGGGCGGAGTAACAACTGTTACAAGCCGCCATCCCTCGGCCGCTTTCTCACGGATGATAACTTGGTAGTCTTCTTTGGGCCGCCTGCTGATGAAACCCTTAGGATCGAGCCGAATGAATTCATAATCGTATTTGTTTGCCATCGGGTTAGCCTTCGCGGAATAGTGCGGCAGGAACGGATATCAACCTGCGCGGATGTGTAACGACCAAGATCACCGGGCGGGCGGACCAACCTGAGTGATCGTGGACAAACCAAAAACCATAAACAAAGCGCACGACGTGGAAAACCGAACACCTAACCCGCTCCCGTGCAGCGCTCTGTTATGTGCAATTTGGCGAGTCCTCACCGAACTGCCCGAATGATAATCTTCACCTTCCGGGGGTGACCGTCCGTAATGACTTTGCAAAGTCCTCTTCTGCCGTCCTTTTCCCCAATATGAGTTCGTTTTGCTCCATCGAGAATGAACGTCGTGAGGTAGTAGTTTCGGCGAGGTTTGATTTGTTCGTTTGCACCTATTTCGATTTTCAGCTCTGTCGGTTTTCCTTTTGAGTGGGAGAACTTGGCTTTTGCAATCTTCTCAACAAGGTCGGCACTTACATCAGCCAATAACGGATCGTATTCGTACAGCCGAAGCTCAAGCGTACGGTCAGTAAACGACGCAAGTTCTTTTGGCAGCGTGACAGCGGCCGTTACTTTCGTCGATTTGTCGTTCTTGTCATTAGCAATCCCCAGAACTGAGGCGAGCAAGACGGCGGCCAGGGATGCAGTTCGTATTGGCAGATGATTAATGGTTTTACCTTTCAAATAGATGACGTTCTACAGCACATAGCGTTCAGGATAACCGCGTCGCCGGAGATGATTCACCATCAAATGCCGCGATGTCGGCGACTTCGGTTCATCCGTTTGTAATCCCGCGATATCAGGTGATTTTTCAGACTTCGGGTGATTGTTCAAAGGCTAACTATACGAAATTGCGACGACCAAATCAAAAACAGCCTTCTGGTGTACCAAATGGAATCACGAATCTAAGTCAGTGAAGCCCCGAAAGGTGATAATCGATTTGCGATTTCAGCATCAAGAAATACCGATGATGTGAACGACTGTTCGGTATGAAAAAGCCAATCTGCAACGTCAAATATGATCCGTCAGGAAATCGCAACACGGAATATGCCCAATGATCGGTCATCGCAACCAAATACAGTCCGGAACGGATCGTTCATGCGTTGCGCTGTCTTGAATAATTTGTAGTGACGTGAGACGCTTGTCTCGACTGAGCGTGGATCGCATCTGCGATGGAGACGAAAATAGCGGTCCGCCTTCAATTGCAGGAAGTCGCGTTATGAGTGTTTCCGATGTGGGGGACTCTGGTTTCAGCAAGCGATAGGTCGCCGTTTCACAAACGGACATTCCGTCGGCGACGCCGATCAGTAAGTACCACTGAGTCCTGATGCGCCCGTGTGAATCTGACACACTCGGCGGCATGTCGCCGTGGGGTCACTCCATGCTCACTTCCTGCAATGCTAGCATCGCGTGATTGGCATCGAATTGATTCATTGCTTTGATCTCTCTGCATCTCCCTTTGCCAGTACTGCATTCTCCCCAAACTACCTGCATTAACAGCCCGGGTAATGATCGAACGAAGTTGCAGCTTAGAACCTTGAGTTTTGTAACAAGCATCGGAGTCGATTAAGCAGAATGGCGGAAATGAACCGATTAACAACAGGTGCGTTGCTCTTCCTTTGACGTGTAGTTCGCTGCCGGCGGTCACTTGAAAGGATGCGTCAAACTCACGTGCACTGAAGGCACAGTGAACACGGTTCGTTGCACGACAACGAAAATATTTCTCACAGTTGTCGCGTCCGGTTCAAGAAAATGCAAATTTTACAGCGGTAATTCACCCTTCACCGGCAGTAATCCAGACAACGGTCATCAAGTCAAATTTCAGCCCAAGGGAGTCGGTGTACACGGATGTTTGCGACGCTTAAGCATTTGGCAATTTGCAGCATACCCCTGTGTCTTTGGGCTCTTGTATTAGGCTGCGCTAAGAGCCGTCAACAATACCAGCGTTCGGCGGACCGTGAGGTTCATTCGGCGATAGCAGAGCGGAATTACGATCCACGTTGGCACACGACGAATGATGGGATTCGAATGAATCCCGAGAGTCGCTACTTTGATCCCTATAATCAAAATTGCCCACCGAGCCCGGAGGATGACCCTACTTCCCACATGTACATGCACTGCGTCGACGGCATGAAGGGATGGCAGCACTGGGGCGAGTTTGGCATTCGTTCAAGTTTGGACAATCCTGGCTGGCAGTCGACGCTCGGGCAATACGGCACATTGAACGGGCAGGGGGATTACGTTCTTGATCTCGACTCAGCTGTGCAATTGGCATATTTGCATTCACCACAGAATCAAACACAGCTGGAAACGCTGTACCTTTCCGCGCTTGATGTGACCCGAGAGCGATTCAAATTCGATACACAGTTTTTCGGTGGTCTCGGCGCCTTTTATCGACACAACGGCAACGTGGTTCCTGCTGCTATTCAGTTTGACAGTATCTCGGGAAACTACATCATCACTGAGCCGTTTGTTGGTGTAGAGGGGAATCGAGTAACGATAGGGACCGGCGATTCGCCGGTTGAGATGCGTCGGAAATATGCAACGGCTGGGGAACTATTAATTGGATTTGCGAATTCTTTCGTACTCGAATTCACCGGCGACAATGTTGGGTTGGCTAATTCAATTGCCAATTTCACATTCATCCAACCGCTATTGCGCGGAGCCGGGCGAGACATCGCACTTGAGCAGTTGACTTTCACTGAACGAAACCTGCTCGCCAATTTGCGGGCGTACAGCCAATACCGCCAAGGTTTTTACACCTTGGTAGCGATTGGTGATTTGGGCGTCAGTGGCCCTGTTCGCAATTCACGCAATACGAATCTTTCGATCTTTTCCGGCGTGGGCGGGGTTGACGGGTTTGTCGGGCTGCTTCAACAACAGCAGCAGATTCGCAATGCGGAAGACAATCTGAAGTTACAACTGCAGAGTTTACGGCGACTCGAAGCGTTCCTCGACAGTGGCTTGATTGACCTCGTTCAGGTTGAGCAATTCCGTCAAAATATCGAATCCGAGCGTGCCTCGCTGCTGCTGTCAAAGAATGTCTACCTGCGTACGTTTGACAACTACAAACGTAATGCGCTTGGTCTGCCACCGGATACGCCGCTCGGGCTCGATGATACTTTGATCCAAAAGTTTCAGCTCATCGCTGATGACGCGATAGCGATCCAGAATCAAATCGCGAACCAACAGGCCTTGATGGGCGCACTTGCGGACGCGGTTGGGATTGATGAACTTGACATTGTGGTCAAGCAAATTGCGTTGATCGCAACTCAGGTTGGAGAACTCATTGAGGCAGCATTACACGACATCGATCTGATGCACTCTGATTTGCAGAAGCGTTTTAACTTCATGGACGATGAGCAACGTGCGCAAATTGTGCTGGACGTCGCATCACTCGAAAAAGACGCATCTAAGTTGGAAACCGATTTCGTCAGGGTCAGCGAATCGCTCGCCGAATTATCAAACGGCTCGGAACTGCAAGGGGATCGAGATCCGCGACTGTTGCGGCAACGAGCCACTGACGCTATGGCGGCATTGAAGCGTCTTGCGCAGAACGCGATCTTGGTGCAAGCCAGAGCGAGATTGGAAAGTGTATCAATTGAACCGATCGAGATGGATGCTGATCTCGCGATGAGCATTGCATTATCGAACCGTCTTGACTTCATGAATGGTCGCGCTGCTTTGGTTGACAGTTGGCGTTTGATTGCGGTGAGTGCTGATGCGTTGCAATCCGCCCTCAACGTCGTCAGCTCTGGCACCGTGCGTACCGACCAAAATGATCCATTGGCATTTCGCGCCTCGACAGCAAGCCTAAGACTGGGTTTGGAGTTCGACGCTCCCTTTACCCGTCTGGTTGAAAGAAACGCATATCGGGAATCGTTGATCAACTATCAACGCAGTCGACGTGCGTTCATTCAGTCCCACGATGCATTGCAGGTTGATCTAAGAGTGATCCTACGGCAGATCAAGCAGCTTGAAGAGAGCTTGGAAATACAGCGTCGATCCGTCGCCATCGCGATCCGGCGGGTGGACCTCACTCAAGCTCGAATTGAGGCTCCAAGCAGGCCCGCCCAGCCAGGGCAACGGCCGCCACAATTGGGCCCAACTGCAGCCATCAATCTCATCTCTGCCCAAGCTTCCTTGCGGGACACACAAAATCGGTTTCTAGCAACATGGCTCAGTTACTACGCTGCCAAGATGCGGCTGGCTCGTGAACTTGGGGTCATGACTCTTGACGCTGAGGGATGCTGGCAGGAGCAGCCACTGCCCCCGCCAGAATTGACTGGGGTATTCCAAGGGGAAGCTAAGCACGGATTGATCGACTCATCATCGGTGAATCAACTTGAGGGGAACTTTGGCTTATTGCCACCCGAAGTGTCAGAGGATGTGTTGCAGTTCGTCGAAGCGTTGCCAGAGGACTTTCAACTACCGGTGCCAGATGAGATACAGCTGCCGGATGTGACACAGGTGCCGGGTGAGATACAAATGCCGGATGAGATACAGCTGCCGGATGAGATACAGCTGCCGGATGAGATACAGCTGCCGGATGAGATACAGCTGCCGAATGAGATACAGGTGCCGGATGAGATACAGTAGGACGCGCAGCATAAAAAGGGTGACTCAAATGAGGCAGCTGTATTGCTCAGTTGAACGGAAAAAGGCAGTTTGAACGAACTGGGGAAAACAGGACAACTCAAGTCCAATTGGGCAGCAAAAGGAATGCAGCCGCCGCTCCCGTTTCAATACCATGCCGGCTAATTGAATCATAACGTAACAAGTGGAACTGTTTGAAAGAATTCGAGACCGGAATCCGATAAACTATACGTTAACTGTGTGTCGTGTGTGCCACGTCGAATCCAACGCTCAGAACGCTTGTTGTTCGCGACTGAGAACAAGGCGACAGTTTGTCAGACAGGGGCACAGGATTGTAAAATGATAGGCTATGCCAAGCGAAGTGAGATCTAAGTTGCCTGGATTCAAAGAGGCGGTGCGTCGCCGTTCTTTTGGTGTGTGTCGTTTACGCTTCCTCGGCAGGAGTCGTGAATGGTGGAATCTTCAAAACATTAATTCTCGAGCGTGATTGCAAATGTCAGGTGAACGGCAGACGCAGAAAACCAGCACTTCCGGACGGGGCGGTCGATCCCGGCCAAGATTCCTGTTGTGGTTCTGTCTGTCTTGTGTGGTTGCAGTGGTTCTACTCGTCAGCATGAACGGTACCGGTGCATGGACGCCGAGTTTTTTTTCCAGGGCTCCACCCAAGCATTTGAGCCACACGGTCAAAAAGAGATTGCTTGACGTCACCATCACGGAACAAGGGACGGTTCAAAGTTCTGAAAACGCAGAGATCAAGTGCCGCGTCCGTGGTTTCAGTACTGTTACCTATATCATTGATGCTGGCAGTGAAGTCAAAGAGGGCGAGATTTTAGTCCAACTGGACACCAAGCGTGTTGAGGACGCGATTAGTAAACACACGACAGAGTCTCATACTGCTCGTGCCACACTTGAAGAATCGATCGCTGATCTCAATCAAAGCATGTTAGCTGAGGCTGCCTATTTGGAGGGTGACTATAAAACACGTCTTCAACTACTTGACCGTCAGCTCAAAGTGGCCCGCACCAATCTTCAAACCGCAAAAAAGATGCTTTCGAATTCACGCTCAATGTTCAATCGTGGCTTTGTAACACTACTCGAGGTTGAGAGCAATGAATTTACCCTCACGCGGGCCAAGCTTGAGCTTGAGGTCATCGAAACGGAACTGAGCGTTGTTGAAAAATACACTCGGAACATGCGTCTGGAATCCATCCGCGGAAACTTGGCTGCTAACAAGTCAAAAAAGGAAGCGGATCAGTCGGGACTGGCGATGGATGTGGGGCGGCGGGATCGTGCGATCAGGGAACTGGAATTTTGTGTGATCAAGGCATCCAAGCCGGGCTTGGTCATCTATCCGTCATCCGCTGCGTGGAAGGACACTCCCGATGTCACGGTAGGGGCTGGGGTTCGACGTGATCAAACGCTGTTGTTGATGCCGGACCTATCCAAGATGCAAGTGAAGGTTGGGATCCATGAATCGATCATTGCTCGGGTTCATGTGGGTATGGAAGCAAACGTAACTCTGGCAAATGCTGAATTGGTCGGCAAGGTAAGTTCCATCGCATCAGTTGCCCGCCCGGCGGGATGGTGGACTGGGAACGTTGTCAAGTACGATGTGATTGTGGAAGTGCCACCATTGGAAGACCTCAAGCCCGGCATGACCGCAGAAGTCGATCTTCTGCTTGCTTCGTATGATGATGTGCTGACAATTCCCGTCGCCGCAGTCATTCAGACCGAGGATGGTTATTTTTGCTGGGTGAAACGTGGTGATGAATTCGTCAGGACTCCAGTCTTGCTTGGTGATGGCAACGACATATTCATAGTGGTTGAACAGGGACTGGAGACTGGCGACGAAGTGGCGTTATCCCCGCAAGCAATCATGGCTGATCAAGGGGAGGTCCATGCCGCTACCCAGTCTGCAGGTCCGGCGAGCACAGAGTCAGGGCCTGTTGTTTATGAACCCGATGACGTGAGTTCAGGGGAGGTTCAAGGTGAGTGATATCAAGGACAGGAAAAAGTCCGTCGTTTTGAAGCTTGTGTTTCTGGTGGCTCTGTTGGGAATCATCGCGATTGGATTTCGTACTTACTCGAAAGCTGGCTCAACAGTGGAGGGTTCTTCTGCCGAAGTATTGACCCACACTGTTTCTCGGCAAAATTTATCAGTCTCGATCACTGAACAGGGTACGTTGGAGAGCCGCGAAAACGTTGAGGTCATATGCAAGGTTCGCGGCGATAATACAGTCATTTGGGTTGTCGAAAATGGCTCCGAAGTGAAGGAGGGTGATATCCTCGTCAAACTCGATACTTTGGTGATCGAGGATACGATCAATGAACGATCGAAGTACGCCTTATGGTCACTTTCGGGCGCTGAGAGAACTCGAGCCAACGCGAAACGCGCCGCGCTAGCCATTAAGGAATATGAGGAGGGGCGATTTGTTATCCAATTGAAAACGTTGGAGAAGGATTTGGCGATCGCCGAGTCCAACCTCCGCGTTGCTCGGAATATGGCGCAGTATGCAAAGCAGATGTTCGAACGCGGGTACGAACCTCAGATTGAATTGGATGAACAACTCTTCTCAGTCACACGGGCAGAACTGGCAGTCAACGAGTCAAAAACTGCGATCCATGTTCTCAATGTGTACACGAAGAATCAGGAACTTGAGCAACTGCGAGGTGACTTGAAAGCAGCAGACGCAAATCGTGATTCACTGAACGAACGCGCCAAAATGGATGGGACGAGGCGGGATCTTGCCCTGGCTGAAATGGAGCTCTGTACGATTCGGGCTCCCAAAAGTGGAATGGTGATTTATCCATCAGCACAAAGTTGGGAGAAGACACCGGACATCGAAGAAGGAGCAACCGTACACCGCGACCAAAAACTGTTATTGATGCCTGATTTGAAGCACATGCAGGTTAAAGTTGGCATTCATGAATCGATTATCGAGCGAGTGGCGCTCGGGATGCAGGCGAAGATAACGCTTCCGGATCACGAACTCGATGGCGATGTTGCGGAGATTGCCGCGATTGCAGAACCAGCAAGTTGGTGGACTGGGAATCTCGTGAAGTATGAGACGATCGTAGAGTTGCCCGAATTTGAAGGGCTGCGGCCGGGGATGAGTGCCGAAGTCGAAATCTTTCTTGCTGAGTATGAAAACGTCATCACCATTCCGGTCACGGCAGTGATTGAGACTGTCGAGGGAACTCTCTGTTGGGTGCAACTGTCCTCCGGTGAAGTCGAACGCAGGACGATCGTGCTTGGCGATAGCGATGATGTGATGATCGTGGTGAACTCGGGGCTCGACGTGGGTGAAAAAGTGGTGCTGAATCCACGCGGAGCTGTGCAGGATGCCCGTGACGTGAGTCTGTTACCGTCAAGTCAGGATGAAGATTCCACCGAAGAGGAAAGCTCTGATGAAAACCACCCATCGGGCGTAAGACAATCAGACGAACGTGATACAGTGGACATTCCTCGCTCGTGAAATGCATCAGGGTTCGATGGGAGTGTTCCATCGAAAGCGGGGGATTCTGTTGATGTCACTACCGAAACCAGCTCATTGAAAATGAGGATTTTGCTGCAATGCTTCGGTCGCGATGGTTTCATACGCTGGAACTGGGTTTTAAAAGCCTCTTGCTGCAACGGATGCGGGCTGGTCTGGCTGCGCTCGGTATCTTCATTGGAACCACCACGGTGATTTGGCTCGTGGCGATGGGCGAGGGCGTCAGTTATCAAGCCCAGCAGCAAATCCTGGAATTGGGCGCCAACAATATCATCGTCAGGACAGTTGAGCCCAACTTGAAGGGAGAGAATGCGAACTCGAGGATCAAAAACTATGGACTCAAACGCAAGGATTTTGAACGAATCGTTCAAATTGTGCCTGGGATCAGTGCCGCTATCCCGATGCGGGAGATGAAGTTTGAGTTGCGGCGAGACAATCTTACGACTGACGCAAAGCTGGTTGGGTGCGTCGAAGCGCATCTTGAGCTGAACCAACTTGTCATCGCTCGAGGCCGGTGGCTGACACAACGGGACGATGGACGAAAAGTGGTTGTGCTGGCACACAATACTGCAAAAAAGCTGTTTCCTTATGAAAATCCCATAGGGAAAACAATCTGGGTTGGCACTGAATTCTATGTGGTTGTTGGGCAGACGTTCCAACGAACGGCGTCAGCCGCCATTGGGGGAAGCCTTGAGTCGCGGGATTACAACCTCGATGCCTACATTCCCCTGGCGACGATGCGCTCGCGGGTTGGTGATCTGGTGATGCGACGTGTCGCTGGAGGCCAGTTTGCCGGGGAGCAAGTGGAGCTCAGCCAAATCACGGTGACTTTGACTTCGACGGAACAGATTGACGAGACTTCTGGCGTCATTGAGTCAATGCTTGCAACGTATCATCAAGATGAAGATTTCGCGGTTGTTGTGCCCAAGGAATTGCTGCGCCAGGCAGAACGCACCAGGGCAATGTTCAATATCCTGCTGATTGTCATCGCCGGCATCTCACTGTTGGTCGGTGGGATTGGAATCATGAACATCATGTTGGCAACTGTCACCGAACGGACACGCGAAATTGGAATCCGAAGGGCCATCGGTGCGAAACAAAGTGACATCACCAAGCAGTTTCTCGTGGAAACTCTGTTGCTAACCGGAATCGGGGGCATTTCCGGGGTGCTATTTGGCCTTTTGTGCGGGCCAGTGTTCCGGATCATTCGGGACATCATTCAGGCGATCGATCCAGAATTATTGCCCCCCGTTGTGTCGTCGCTTGAGCCACGAATTGCGATTTGGTCCATCTTTTTCTCACTCATCATCTCGGTTGGTGCTGGATTGGGTTTCGGTATTTATCCCGCCAGGAAGGCTGCCCAAATGAATCCGATCGAAGCATTGAGGCATGAGTGATCTTCCCTCTGGGCCCTAATCTCTCCCGTTGATGTTGTGCGATCTGTTGGCGGATAGAATCGTGTCTCAAATCTTTCATTTATTGAAACGCGTAACTGCGAAGTCACAACACTTCTGTGCCGGTACAACGTTGATCGAGGGATGGTTTTTCATCCAGGCTTGGCAGGCAAGTTGTCACTCTTTATCGTCAACCGCATTTCGTTTTCGGGTGAAATGCTCATTCAACAAGCAGCAATCCATTCTTCGGCCGCACTCAGTGACACCGCGATCATCAGGTACATCAATGCCTCGGAAGATCGAGGGTCGCATTTGATGGGGCGACGGCAGAGGAACTGGACGCTGAAGCACATCAGTCATTCCGGGCATCCTGTCCCACTGTGTGAAATATGCATGGGTTGATCGCGGCACATCGAATGATGCATGCTGGTCAATTTACAGTCGTGCGCAGGCAACGGGGAAAACCAGTACTCATGTAATGCAGTTCGCTAGGGTGCGTTAGGTTTTCGATGTGATGGAAGCCTGAGGATAGACGACGATTGCGTATCGCTCAATATCCTTATCACTGCTCTACTTGAACCGGAGTGAGCGTTCGTAATTGCCGTGATTGAGCGTCGTGGCTTGAGGCAGGTGGTGAAACTCCCAGCCTGCGCGTTGCGGGCATCAATTGGCTTTGGAAGACAATCATGATGTTCCGTTGTGTTGCAATCCTGTGTGGGCCGTTGAGGCTTCGTGCAACTTTTGGTTTGGTAGGTCAGACTATGTTCAGCGGGCGATAGTTTCTTATTTGGCGTGAATCCACTTGCATTGTGAGTGGGTGAAATGTGCTCCGTGGTGCAATCGGCCGGGGCGAGGTGCTTCTGTTCTTTGCGGTGATGTCAGCGGCACCGCAGTCATTACGAACAGAAACAAAAATCACTCACCAATTGTCACTCCGCATCTCCTTCTTGAGCCAATAACGGTTGGGTTCAGAGAGCCGGGTCGTTTGACTTTCCAGTATATAGAATCGCGTAAGCCGGCTTCGTTGCAACCCGCGGTTCTCCGCCGTCGCCAACGCACCACCGAGAATGTGAGTTCATTGAAACACAGGAAATTCTTCGAGCAACTTATCCATGCGTTGACTTAACGTGCCACTACGACCAAAACCGGATTCCTGCCAATTCCCTGAGAGGGTAAAGCCGAATCTTTCCTGCCATTTACCTGAGAAGGATTGAATCAAATATCTGTACAAAACGTCGTTAGTCAAGCAAAACGCTATGCCGCTTGTCTCAGTACCGTCGTGGAAGGCTACTTGTGACGTAGTTTCGAGCGGCGGTAATCTAGGCGCAGGGTCTCGCAGCATAGAGGTGCAGCGGACGAGAGCCTTGAAATCGACGGAACCAGCAGGCAACAGCGCGCCGTCACCCGCCAAGCAGCCGTATTGAGCTTGAACACTTCCGTCAGGAAAAAAGCTGATTGACCAAGCAGGGCTACGAAAAAGACAGATCTCCTTAACGGCGCTGACATCAACAGCAACATTGCGATCATCTTCGGCGCTTAGTGAAAGTGATTGGCAAAGCAGCAGAGCGATGCATAGCGTCGTGCGATTGGAATTCATTGCGGGCCTAGTTTGTGTAGCAACAATATTTGTCGGAGAACGCCCGCGTGAACCGAGCCGCGGTAAGTGATGCTCCATCTCAAAACCTCCCGGATACCAAGGCTTCGGGTTCAACGCATTGCTATCCTTTGATTGGTGATTGGTAAGGATTTCCATCATCGGTTCGTGGCTCTTCCGGTTTACCGCAAATCATTGTTGTGTTTGCGAAGGTGGCTTTGGAAAAAACTTTTCAAATGTCCATTCGCCGCCAAAAAGGAATGGCAAACAATACCGTATACCAAATCGCTGTGAGCGGTATGCCAATGATTGGTGCAAGCGTTCGACCAGTATCACTGGCCCATGCATCCATTGCTTGCTCCGCTTCGGTGCTTAGTTCGATGCCGCCAATTCCAGTGAGTACAGAGTGAAATGCTAGGTGGACTCGTTTTCGAATGCAAAGGTTCATGCCCCATGTCGTTACGGGCTACGTCCACCAGATGATCATGAGACACGTAGATAGCATTGATCAGTTCAAGTTGGATAACGTCACCATTCACCGGGTCCGATAAGTTGACGTGAATGTCAGAAGCGACGCCCGACGAGGGCGCCGGTGCAACCGATTGTCATACGGTTTTACAAGTTTCGCGTTGCAAGAACCTGCAGCTCGTTTTCGATGATGCCCTGCACGCGTTGAAACAGTTCGGAATTGCCTTCGGTCAGGACCTTAAGTTGCAGTCGTTTTTCGCCGAGGTAGAGGCGTGCAAAACCGGGATCTGCGGTCGAAAGATCTGACAGGTTGTCAATCAAGTCTGCCAGCTTAACGGTCTTTGCACGCGGATCAGCTTGTGCCGTGTGTTGACAATCGATGGCTTTTCTTTGTTGACGATTACCGTCTCTGTTCGTCGAAGCATTCGTTAGGTCGGACACCAGCCCGGCAATGTCTGCACCGAATTCTTCTGCCAATTGTTCGAGGGTAATCGGCGTATCTTCGACGACGTCGTGGAGCCATGCGGCGGCAATAGTGGTGGGGTCATCGGTCACAGTCGTGACAATCGCGGCAACGGATTTCGGGTGAACAATATAGGGATCGTTGGTGTACTTTCGGCGCTGATCGATGCTTTCGTGAGCGACCCGTGCGTATTCAGCGGCCTTTGCGACAACGTCCGACATTCAGCAATGTTTCCTTTGTCTCGAACGACCAGCATCACCTAGTCGGGAAAGTTGATTGTCCATTGTCAAAACGCTCGCAAGCCCCGCTCCGCGTGAATGCGATGGTTATCCGTGACCGTGGGGTGCGGACGCGTCAACACGAGCAACGCTTGAATCCGAATTGTAGACTAGAACGCCCAGTATCGCGAACATGCCGCTCAAGACCCACGAAAGAACAGGCATGGAAAGGTCCAGACCTCCGACAGATCGAACCCGTTGTTCAACAGAATATCCTTCGGCAGGGTACCGCTCCTGCATCTCTTTGACGCGTTGCGGGTCAAAGAGATTGTAGATCCGTAACTCGACCGCAAAAATCCTTGTAGTTCAAGGATGCAATAACGTAGAGGATAACCGATGCGGGAGTTGACGTGAACGAGCGAAGCGAGCCAGCCCGAATTTTTCGGCTCCGCTTGATCCGTTTGTTATGCAGTCATCATCGATAGTCCAATATGGCCAACGATTAGCACTGCGTTGACAATAGCGATAGCTAATCCGAATCGCGTTCTGGCAGGCGACTGTCCTTTCGTCAGACCGAAACTTGCGATGATCGTGAGTATTAATTGAACAGGAATGTTGAGGAATAACAGCTGCACCCATGTTGATTGAACACGATCGATAGTGACCGCAAAGAAACCATCTTGTCCTTGCAGGAACATGTACACGACGAACCAAACAAGAAAGCCGCGGACGAACCCTAGCAAAAGCATTTCCTCTCGGGATCGGGAACCATTCGAGTTTTCATCGCGATTTTCGTTATTCATTCTTCTTTTCCGGAATCAGCGTAAGCGAGACGTCCTTGTTCTTTATAATTCCCCACAAGATTGGCTTGGTTGAAGATCTGTCCCAAGCGATAGCCTGCCCATAAAATCCAACATTCTCTTCGGTTCTCAAGTAGCTCAGTCTGTTTGCTTTGTCAATTTCCAGTAGGTAGGCTTTTGCGTGATCGTGGCCAGTAGTGTAAAGGAATCCGTCGGTTCCCCATGATCCTCCGGAACAACTCATTGTTCCCCAATTGTCGGCCACTGCTTCGGGAAACACCCAATTCTGAATCTCAATGAATTCCTTTTCGTTTTCATTGCCTCGATACTCGTATTTTACAAGCTTTGTTTCCTTGTTCTTATTCAAACCGTAAACGGCATAGCACATCCACCAGGATCCATCTTTGTGTCGGTCAATCCAGACCAAGGACCCATGGTCTCTCGGCATGGGAATGGTTTTCTCATGGGTCAGCGCCTCGTCCACAATGTTCCATATCTCAACAGTGTTGTCGTTTGGATCAATCCAAAATCGTGAATGCGCACAATAGAGTCGCCCTTCAATCACCGTGCCGCTGTTCAGATGCTGGAAATGCTGTTGTGCTTTAAGGTTTCGGTTTGCCTGCCATGCTGCAATCTCTTTACCCGTTTCTTTGTCGCATTTAACAATTCGTGTGTTACTAATTGCGTAGAAGTAATTTTCATCGACTGCAACTCCCTGGGTGGCCTGGACTGGGATTCGTTTTAGGACGGTGTTCCCAGATTCGGAGGCACGCTGGCCTTGAGCCTCCGCTGAACCTAGAGGAATGAGGAACAGGAGAGGAATGAGAAACAGGGCAAAGAACAACAAGATACAGCGCTTCTTGGCCGTTTTATTCATACGTGTGATCCGTTGTGGGTACCTGATTACTCAATATAGCGTTTCTTATTTGAATCACAGAATGGCGTTTCCAAGCCAGATAACGCCAAGCATCACCGGGTGGCGGGAGTTCACTTAGAATTCAGGAAACTTCGGCTACCGCCGCTCCGCTGCATGGCATAGTTAATTGGCGAATTTGTTTGCTTGCTACTTTTGTGTCGATTTCATGGTAGCTAACGCTGGTCCCACAAACAGCGCAACATAAGCAATGCCGCTGTCATCACCCTCACCGGTATCGACTACGGCGATTTTGCGGCTGCCGATCTCAGTTGCGAGAGTTTGTCCCTTGATCTCAGCTCCAACGGGCGACCAGCCCAACAGCTCCACTTTTACTTTGCCATCCTTGGTACGCTCAACGATCCTTCCGGCGACGGGACATCCCCAGACCTTGCCGTCGACCGTTGCATTCCAAACACGGGTGACCTTTTCGCCTTTCTCAGCAAGGCGGACCCATTGCGTTACGGCTCTGAGATCGGATTTTCCACGCTTGTGCAGTCTCTTCGAAATCCACGATTCAACGATCGGGTGAGATCCATCACGGGGCGGTTCCACGGGCAGGATAATTTTTGCGTAAACGGCACACTTCGCGGACGAAGGTTGATCATTTGCGAACGATAACTGAGCTGGGCCGAAGAGACCAAGTGCCACAACTCCCGCAGAAAGAAACGTAGAAATTGGTTTCATGAAATCTCCATCGCAAATCCGTTTTCGAATGTTCGTGGGGGCTACCTACATGCTAGACGGATTACCAAGTGTTTCATTAGGTAGCTTTTTCCGTTTCTGCCGAATAACGGCCATATCCACAGGGCCCGAGCAGTTGAAGTGGATTTCAGAACCGACGCCCGATAATGGCTCCGGTGTAAACCCTTGTTAAACGTCTTTGTCGGTTGCTGCTGCGGTTTGTCTGGCAGTCTCAGAACACGAAACTGAAACCATAAAACAACTTCACCGCAGGCCAGGATTGTATCGAACAACAGAAACGCGGCCAACCAAAGATTTGACGTGATCATCTGAAAGCAGGACTTGAGAATGACGAAACACACGACACCGGTGACTATGGCCACTGCCGGAACAGCACTTATTGAGGAACACCCTCTACATCGGATGCCGCATACAACGACGGCAATTGCCGAGGCAACGACCCAGTAGAAGCCGGCAGCTGCCAGCATTATTCCCGCAAGCACATCAATGTTAATCATTCATCTGCTTGACTGAGTTGTTGGAGGTACCGCTCGACTACCGTTGTGGCTTTGTATGTGCGATCGGGTGTCCGTTCATTTCGTCCGCCAGATCGATTTGGGGCGTGTCGAATTCGATCCAGTGTTCGAATTCAGTTAAGCCATCTGGAAGTATTTGTTGCCGTGGCGGACTGGAAATTGCGCCCGGTGCATCTGATTTCCAATCGCCGTGCTTTTGCATGCGAACACGGTCGCCCTTCGCAAACGTGATCCTGGTGAGGTGTGACTCATTACGTTAACGCTGACCGAGACGGAACGAAGGATCTGATATTGAAAAGCACACGCAAGTCCAGCTTGGCGTGCAACGGATTGTTATGCCAGTCGTTGCGGGTTCACTTTCGCGTGGCAGCAGGTGGTGTGATTGATGTGACCAGCCACGCAAGTGAGCCTGGGTATAGGCATGCAAGAGCCTTGGCAATGAATGTGGAGCAATCGGCAAACGCGAGACTGTGATAGCGTCTCAGAAAGTGTTTGATTCGACTTTCACAACAATACCATCCGTCGAGTAGTGAACCGTCATGCCGTTGTACCACCCGAATTCGGTTTCGCCTGTGTCGTCAGCCTGCATTCCGTACACAGCGTCGCGGGAGCTTAGCTGAGTTTCGACTTCTGCACGCGTTTTGCCCATAAGGTACTGGTATTCGCTGGCATTGTAGTGCGGTGCTGGCCAATACATGTACGCGACCAGAAGCAGCGGTATCAGTAGTTGTGGGAAGGTGGCTTTCCATTTCCGCTTTGTGCACGAGAAAACGAGGCCGGAAACAAGTGCGATGACGTAAAGTGCAAACAAGAGGATTCCATGGCCGAACGACATCCCGAAGCGGCCAGGATGATCGAATCCGATGTCACCGAACAGCAGGACTGCAAGCAGGAGCAACTGGGCGATGATTAGCGTAACGATTACGTTCATGGTGTGTGCTGGCCAGCTAACGTTTGAGGTAACCCGGTTGGGAGTTGACGTGAATGAGCGAATGCGAACGCCCGAATTGTTCTGAATTCGGTTCATCCGTTTGTTATCTCGCGATTCGGTTACAAGTTTTGTTTCGTACGATCGCGATTTGGGACGGCGTCCATTAACTATAACGCAAAACTGCAATTGTTGCGATCAAAGCGCCGGCAATGACGGAGAGGAGATGAACGCAGAAGATTGCTCGCAGCCGACTCACAAACGCCTCGTTGCGGTTGACAGTCACGTCCTCACTGGGCCCGTTGGTCATAGTTTCATTCGGATTCATGTTGCGACTAACGCCATTCTCCACTCAACGAACGTTTACGTTCACCGGGCGGCGAGGTCACGCGTTGATTTCAGACTCCACCGGATTCGCCGCTCCGGTTCACGCAATTATCAGCAGTTACTTGCCTCCGCTTGACATATCGTAACGCCGGTGTGCCATCGTAGACAAATTCGCCATCGGATTGCATGCCCGCCTTTTCCAGTACACGAATCGATGCAGCATTGCCTGGAACCACCAAACCAATTATCTGGTCGAGACAGAGCGTGGTGAAGCCGAAAGCAAGACTGGCAACGCACGCCTCGGTTGCCAGACCCTGCCCCCAGTACCGTGGCAAGAATCTGTAGCCAACATCAACCTCATCGAGATCAGGCAGGTATTTCAGCCCACAGAAACCAATGATGGTCTGAGTTTCTTTCAGCACACATGCCCATCGTCCATATCCGAGATCTTCAAAATCTGGATAGTTTGCAATGTCTTGTCTGGCCGCATCCAATGATGGTAGTAAAGGTTCCCCGGTAAATTCCATGACGTCCGGGTTACTGTTGAGCGCGAAGAACGCTTCGGCGTCGGCAACCGTGAATGCGCGATGCTCGAGTCGATTGGTTTCGGGGCCAGTAAGGTAGAATTCCATCAGGCTCACCAGTGCTCTCTGTACCTGCTAACGGCAGGGTTCACCGGGCCGCGGCGAACGACATTGACTTCAAAAACCGCTCGGCCGGCGGCTCCGCGTGCAACCCACTGTTACTCAGAATGAGCGTTTTGTGATTTGAGACTTGCCCTGCTCCCCGAATCTGCACCAATCGTTTCGCGAAAATCCGGGCTTCATCTGGCCGGGCGACCCGGCCAGATGAAGCGAAATATTTGGGGGCCAGGTTGCCCAAATCGCCAGGTCTTCGTTGTCGTCAACTCGCCAAGCTTCAATCTTTTCCGCTACGTCGTCAAGCGACAAGAACCAATTTTCATTGAGGCATTCCGCCCGAACGCTTCCGCTGAAGGATTCGATGAATGCGTTATCCGTTGGTTTCGCGGGCCTGCTGAACGCAAGCGTCACGCCAACGGCATATAATCGCTTGTTCTGTTCTTCAAGTTGGTTCAGTCGTCGAAGTTCCTCAGTGCCAAGACCGGCAAACTTTCTCTTCCATCGGCAGAAGGTCTGTTGGCTTATACCGAGCTTGCGACAAACATCCTCAATCGGCGTACCCGTCTCGACCTGCTTCAGTGCAAAGGCAATCTGCTGATCCGTCAATCTTGACTTCTTCATGGCTGTCTTCTCCCGCAAATTGCCAGCCAAATTCTACCCCGTTTTCTCACTTCCACTGTTACAGTTTTTTGTGTGCAGATCACCATTCAAACTGTTACCCATTTTCGTCCCTAAAGTTTCATTCTGTTGAGCTTTGCTGGTTCTCCATCGTCTGAAGCTTGATCAGTGATCTTAGCAGTGTGATGTG
>Ga0315334_10000476_pt1 | contig 24441 bp, 24 predicted proteins | sample M150034915metaG_FD_205555 | JGI IMG/M metagenome (GOLD analysis project Ga0315334, IMG submission 205555) | Ammonia-oxidizing marine archaeal communities from Monterey Bay, California, United States - M1 500m 34915 | ecosystem: Environmental > Aquatic > Marine > Intertidal zone | place: USA... | reverse complement strand
AGAGTCGGGAAGTTTGTAGCCGAACCATCTACGATGGAAGCTTCATCGGGCAGCTATTTCATCACACCCCCCGACGCTCCCGAGGATGATGCATGTCGAAGAAGGCAAATACCTTCCGAACTCCAATCGGAACACGCGATCTCATGCCGGCGGAGTCTGCGCGTTGGGAAGCGGTAACAAATATTTTCGGCAGCGTTGCATCCCGAGCAGGATTCTCTTTGGTTGACACGCCGATTTTTGAGGACATTGGTGTTTTCTCACGAATTGGTGAAGGTACCGACGTAGTTGGTAAAGAGATGTATGAGTTCCGCGACCGAAGCGACCGAGCTATGGCGTTGCGTCCCGAAGGGACTGCTGCAGTTTGTCGTGCCTTTGCACAACATCGTCCTCCCGTGCCTTGGAAGGTGTACTACCGGGGTCCTTATTTTCGATACGAAGCACCCCAAGCGGGAAGGTTTCGCCAGTTTCACCAATTCGGCATCGAAAGCATCGGATCTGACGACCCAGACATCGATGTCGAAGTGATTGCTCTCGCATGGGAAGTCTTACGAAGCGTTGGGCTTCAACGTGTTCTATTGGTTGTTAACTCCATGGGTGATCTTGACACTAGAAATCGCTATCAAGAAGCGCTGCGTGGTTACTTAATCGAACATTTGGGTGAAATAGATGAACAAGACAGACGCAAGGTCGAGTCCCACCCACTCCGAGTGCTTGACTCCAAAGGACCAGCGACACAAGCGGTTACCAACCATGCACCCAAAATTGGGGAATTTCTCACCTCAGAGGCAGAACAGCATTTCGATCGAGTTAAGGACGGCCTAGGTTCCCTCGGTATTCCATTCGCAATCGAACCGAATCTCGTCCGTGGGCTGGATTACTACACGCACACCACCTTCGAGTTTCAGAGCTCGGCCCTCGAAGCAGCACAGAATACCGTTTGTGGAGGGGGTCGCTACAACGGTCTGATCGAGGAACTGGGAGGACCCCCTACACCTGGAATTGGCTTCGGTATGGGAATTGAACGGCTTCTCTTAGCTTGCGACGCGGAGGAGGCATTCCCGGCTCCGGGCTCGAACACCCAGGTATGGCTTGTGGATGTTGTTGACGGCCGTTCGGCCCGCGATCTCACCCACCAACTACGAAATCGCGGGATAGTGGCGGATCGGGCCTTCGACGGTCGTTCTATGCGAAGTCAAATGCGCAGCGCCGACCGATCCGGCGCCGAAATTGCTCTAATTATTGGAGAGCAGGAATTGGCCGATCAGACCGTGACGATACGAATGCTTCGTGACGAAGAAGCTGGACAGGTGATTGTTCCGCGCGACGAAATCTTGAGAGAGGTCGAGCGCCTCCTTGGGCTTCTTTCCTGATTATGACCTTCATCTCGCGAGGTAGACCATGGCAATGAGAACTGACTACTGCGGACGACTTTCCTCCGATGATGTCGGACGAACGGTAACCGTCTGCGGTTGGGTGTCGAAGCGGCGAGAACACGGCGAACATCTCGCATTCGTGGATCTACGGGACCGCACGGGGGTAGTCCAATGCGTCGTTGATCATGCTCACGATATTCGAAGTGAGTACGTTCTCGCGGTAACCGGAACCGTGCGCGAACGGCCATCCGAAACCGTCAATGATGAACTTGCAACTGGTGCAATAGAAATCGGTGAAGCCAGCGTTGAGGTTCTATCTCAAGCTGACCCAACCCCCTTTCAGCTCAGCGGTCGGGTTGAAGTAGATGAAACCTTGAGAATTCGACATCGATATTTGGATCTGCGCACGGACCGGATGCAGCGAAATCTCAGAAGCCGGTCCTTGGTGAATTCGGCTATTCGCAGGGCAATGGATGCACAAGAGTTTGTGGAAGTAGAGACGCCCATGCTCATAGCTTCCACGCCGGAAGGAGCCCGTGATTTTGTAGTCCCTAGCCGGCTGAATCCCGGCAACTTTTATGCTCTTCCTCAAAGCCCACAACTATTCAAACAGCTTTGCATGGTTGGAGGAATAGATCGCTATTACCAAATAGCGCGATGCATGAGAGATGAAGACCTTCGCGCCGACAGACAATTCGAATTCAGTCAATTAGATATGGAAATGAGCTTCGTCGACGGCCAAGATGTGAGAAGTGTCGTCTCAAAGGCCGTGGGCGAGGCCGTTGAGGCAATCACCGACCAAAAGCCAATGGCTATACCTGAAATTTCTTGGCTAGACGCGATGAACCGATACGGCTCTGACAAGCCTGATACTCGATTTGGTCTCGAATTAGTCGACCTGACCGATGTCTTTTCTGAAACGGACTTCAACGCATTCAAAGCTCCGTGCATCAAGGCACTAAAAGTCGAGGGTGGCGGCGAAATTGGTCGGAACCAACTGGACCAGTTGACCGACAAGGCAAAGAGTTGGGGTGCAAAGGGCCTGGTGTGGATCAAGGTAGGGGCGGCGGGGGAAGTGACTTCACCGGTCGCGAAGTTCATGAGCGAAACTGAGATAGCTGATCTGCTTGTGAAGTTGGAAGCTGTGGATGGCGACATCTGCTACCTCATAGCTGATGATTGGAGACGTGCTGTCCATGTGCTGGGGTTGCTTCGACTGGAGTTAGGTAAACCTCCGGTAAATGAGGGAGGGCTCCACTTCCTCTGGGTGATTGATTTTCCCCTCTTCGAAGACGTCGATGATGCGGGAAACCCAGTTCCGGCTCATCATCCGTTCACCATGCCGCATCTAGATGATCTCGAACTATTAGCAACAGCGGACAAAGACTCGTCAGTTCTGCTTGATGTTCGTTCACAGGCTTACGACCTTGTACTTAATGGTTGGGAGTTAGGGTCCGGCAGCGTCCGTATTCATCGGCGGGACATCCAGCAGCAAATTTTCGATCTTCTCGGCATAGATGAGGATGAATCCCAAAAGAAATTCGGCTTCCTCATGGACGCTTTTCGGTACGGAGCACCCCCGCACGCTGGCTTTGCTTTTGGTATCGATCGGTTGGTAGCTCTGCTGGTTGGCGAAGAAAACATTCGCGAGGTCATCGCCTTCCCGAAAAGTCAATCAGGCGCGGATCCATTGACCGAAGCGCCGACCCCGATTGACGCTACGCAGCTAGACGAACTCGGTCTCAGGCTTTTGCCCCCCGTGAGCTGACCGACGGAGTGTTCTACGCCCACTAGGTTCACTGTCGTGAGTGACCTCTTTGCGTCGGCGGCAGCCGAAGTCATGCAACGTCGAGCACCGCTGGCTGCTCGCCTTCGACCGCGTCGGCTGGACGACCTCGTCGGGCATGAAGAACTGCTTGGTCCGGGGGCGCCCCTACGGACACTTATCGAGGCTGATCGGCTCACCTCGCTCATCTTGTGGGGTCCTCCGGGGTGCGGCAAGACGACGCTTGCCCGTCTAATTGCCAATCACACTGAAAAAGAATTCGTGACGTTGTCCGCCGTCTCCGCCTCGGTAAAAGATGTCCGAGCGATCATCGAGGATGCTCGGCGCCGACTCGGGGAACGAAGCGTCGGCACCATTCTGTTTCTCGACGAGGTCCATCGCTTCAACAAAGCGCAACAGGACGCTCTTTTGCCTTCAGTGGAGGACGGATTACTCACTCTTATTGGCGCCACCACCGAAAACCCTTACTTTGAAGTCAACGCGCCTCTGCTGTCTCGATCGAACCTGTTCCGCCTAAATGAACTGACGAATACAGCAATAAGTGAACTCCTCACACGCGGAGCCAGTCGTGAGGAAGCCTCGATAACAAAGGAGGCAGCCGAGCATCTGACTAGTCGAGCTGATGGTGACGCGCGGCGCGCTCTGACAGCGCTGGAGGTGGCGGTCATTCTCGCTGGTGGACAGGGTTCCCAAGTAAAACTCGTCCATGCCGAGCAGGCACTCGATGCACGAGCACACCGTTATGGAGACGATGATCACTACGACGTCGTGTCGGCTTTTATCAAAAGCCTCCGCGGGTCCGACGTTGACGCTGCACTCCACTGGCTGGCACGCATGTTGGAGGCGGGAGAGGACGCTCGATTCATAGCCCGGAGGATGGTAATTCTCGCTTCTGAAGACATCGGAATGGCGGACCCCATGTCCTTACTCATCGCTGACGCAGCGGCTCGCGCAGTCGAGTTCGTCGGGCTTCCCGAAGCGCAACTGAATTTGGCACAGGCCGTGATCCACTTGGCCACAGCTCCCAAATCCAACGCTGCGCTCACTGCGATTTCTCGTGCCCGACAAGACGTTCAATCAGGTCGAGGCCGCCAAGTACCGATTCACCTTCGCGATGGCCACTACAGCGGAGCTCAAACTCTTGGGCATGGCGTTGGCTATGTTTACCCCCACCGAAGTAGCGATGGCGCAGTTGACCAGCAGTATCTTCCAGAAGACTTGCTGGATGCCCGCTATTACGAACCAAGTGGAAACGGGCTCGAACGCGACATTGCTGAACGTCGAAAAGATCATCGCGAAGTTCTCGATGCCACCGAGGCAAACAACTCAGAAGAAAGCGAGATCTAGCGATGACGGTTTGGGACTTGGTCGCGGTGGTCGTCACCGTGTGTGCCATCGTTACCATGGCTGTGCTTTTGCTGGTGTTGTTCCACCTCATATCGGTGCTGAGGGAGCTCCGCTCTGCTGCAGACCGTCTCGCAGATGATGCCCTCCCCGCAGTTGATGTATTACGAGAAACGGTTGACCACGCAGATATAGAACTGCAACGACTTCAAGGAGTTATCGGGGCAGCAGAGGAAGTATCTGAAAACCTTCGTTCAGTGGGACGAGCAGCAACGCGTATAGCAACTACACCCGCTATCAAAGGTCGGGCGATATTGGCGGGCTTCAGGTCCGGAATTGGTCGCCTGAAACGCGGCTGAAATAGAACCGCTAGATGATTAGAGAACAAGCTCAGTTCGTGGCAGTCTGTAGGGCGTGTTCAAACGACTGAGATGGTTGATCCTGGGAGGAATCTTTGGGGCCGGAGGCTCGGTCTGGGTGCGTCGCCGCGTTCGGGACTTAGCTGAGCGATATGCACCAGTTCGAGGAACCGCGACAGTGGTCGGAACCGCCCGCCGAGTGAGCCGCGATTTACGCGAAGCGTGGTCGGATGGCCAGCGAGAAATGCGTGATACGGAGACCGAATTACGAAGAAAGCAAATAAAGCTTTCAGATCGTAATTGAGCAGGACTGAGTCCCTTCAGCGGCGCCTCGCTACCATCTTGAACCATGCAAGCAAGTGAATTGCGGGATGCATTCTCAAAATTCTGGACTGAGCGCGGCCATCAGGTGCGTGGCTCAGCCAGTCTTATTCCGCACGAACCTTCTTTGTTGTTCACGGTTGCGGGGATGGTGCCCTTCATGCCCTACTTCCTGGGAGAAGAGCAGCCGCCGGCCCCTCGTCTGTGCACCATCCAAAAGTGTGTTCGTGCCGGAGGCAAGCACAACGACTTAGACGACATCGGAAGGACCAATCGTCATTTCACTTTCTTCGAGATGATGGGCAACTTCAGCTTCGGTGATTATTTTAAAGCTGAGGCCATACCTTGGGCATGGGAATTCGTCACCAAAGTACTGAATCTCGACGAAGACCGACTATGGGTTACCGTCCATGTAAGTGATGACGACGCTGAAGACATCTGGCGCTCCTCCGTGGGGCTCCCCGCTAACCGAATCCAGCGTCTCGACAAAGACAATTGGTGGGCTGCTGGTGACACCGGCCCATGCGGGCCATGTAGCGAAATCTTCTACGACTTAGGACCCGAATACGGCGATGACGGTGGCCCAGCAGACGGAAGCGAAGACCGCTTCATCGAGGTATGGAATTTAGTTTTCATGCAGTTCTCCAATGACGGTTCAGGCGAATTAACGCCCTTACCTCAAACCGGTATTGATACTGGGGCAGGATTAGAACGACTGCTTGCTGTGCTACAGGGCGTTCCCTCGGCATGGGACATAGACCTGTTTGCCCCCTTGCTTGCTGAGGCGGAGGAAATAACCGGATTGGCCTACGGTGAAAATTCTGAAGCAGATGTTTCCATGCGCATTTTCGCTGACCACGCGCGAGCCACAGCCCTGTTAATCAGCGATGGTGTTTTCCCTTCCAACGAAGACCGCGGCTATGTCTTACGCCGAATAATACGTCGCGCCGTTCGGCATGCCTGGATCCTTGGTGTTGAGGAGGTTGTCATGCCACGGCTGGTTGAGGTCGTGGCTGAGGTAATGGGTGACCACTATCCCGAGGTACGTAAGAACCTCGAGTTCGTGAGAGATGTAGTTGGGCGCGAAGAAGAGCGATTCCGTCGCACTCTCGCCACAGGTTCACAAATTCTCGATGAAGCGGTAGCCGGTTTGAATGAAGGAGATCCGCTGCTCGGAAGTGTCGCCTTTCAACTTCACGACACTTTCGGTTTCCCGGTCGAGGTAACTGAAGAAATCCTTCTTGAACGAAGCCTCACTTTAGATAGAAAAGGCTTCGATATCGCGATGAACGAGCAACGGGAAAGAGCGAGAGCGGCAAGATCGGACGGCCCGTCGGCGGCGAGTGAGGTCTACCGAGAAATTGTTGAACAATTCGGCGTCACGGAATTTGTGCGAGATTCCGCTCGCGTCGACGGCGCTAGAGTTTTGTCAGTAATCGAACTTGACGACGGCCAGGTCGAGGTCTTCTTGGATAGGACGCCGTTCTACGCTGAGAGCGGTGGGCAAGTAGGCGATGCGGGAACAATCACAACCCACAGTGGCATCATCGAAGTGGATGACTGCACTTTTGCACTCCCGGGACTGCACCGTCACATCGGCCGTGTCGTCACAGGCAGTGTTTCGACGGGGTCACAAGCAGTAGCAGAGATCGATGATGAACGACGATCCGCTGTAAGGAGAAACCACACCGGTACACATATTCTCCATTGGGCGCTGCGCGAAGTATTAGGCGACCACGTCAAACAGGCTGGCTCTCTAGTCGCTCCGGACCGACTGCGATTCGACTTCAGCCATTTTGAAGCTGTCACCCCATCGCAACTTGTAGAAATCGAAGATCTTGCCAATTCAGAACTTTTGACCAACGCCAGTTGCCGTCACTACGAAACGACTATGGAACACGCCCAAGAAGTTGGTGCCATAGCGTTCTTCGGCGATAAATACGGTGACATGGTCAGAGTCCTCGAAGCAGGTCAGCACTCGCTTGAATTGTGCGGCGGCACTCACGTCAAAGCCCTTGGTGACATCGGGCACCTCCGGGTCGTCTCAGAGAGCAGCATCGGTTCCAATCTGCGACGTATAGAAGCGGTAACAGGATCGGCCGCCGTTGAACGTCTCCAAAACGCTGAGACCACGCTGGCAGAAATAGGTGACTTGCTCAACGCATCTACAGATGAAGTAACAGAAGCGCTGCGACGTCGACTCGGCGAAATGAAAGAACTCCGAAATCAAGTTAGGGCGCTACAAACAGTTGCTGCTGGGGCCCGATCGGCAGAACTCGCTGAGAGCGCTGAAAGTGGTGTGGTGATTGCTCGTCTGGATGGATTAGAGCGTGATGAACTCCGTGACCTCGCAGCGGCCACAAGAGACCGCCCGGGCATTAGAGCTGTCGTATTGGTCGGTGCCCCCGAAGGGGGTGGAGTTGCCCTTGTCGCCGCTGTCATTCCTGATGGTGAATTCGACGCGGCCAACTTGATCGAGGAGGCGGCTAAAGCCGTTGAGGGCGGGTTCGGTCGGAAAGGTAATCCTCCGTTAATAGTTGCCGGGGGAAAGAAAGTTGACGGGATCGAAGAAGCCCTTACACACGTTCGCGTCGCTGCCGGCCTTGGGGGAGGCTGAGTTCTCTCATGAGGGCGGTCGGAATCGACCTTGGAGAGACACGTATTGGCGTGGCCGTTTCCGATAGTGCCGGGCAGCTTGCCACCCCCTACGAAGTGTTAACCCGGTCGGGTAGCCGTGAACAAGACCACAGACACATCGCAGCTATCGTCGCTGAAGTGGAGGCAGAAATTCTCATAATTGGTCTACCCCTGTCGCTTGATGGCAGTTTGGGAAAGGCCGCTCAAGGTGCGAGCGACGAAGCTAATCTGATCGCTTCGCTGCTTTCGATCCCGGTCGAAATGCATGATGAACGATTCACCACCGTGGAAGCTGAACGGATGCTCAAAGAACAGAATCTTGATGCTCCGGCCCGCCGAAAAATAGTCGACAAAGTCGCGGCCGCCATATTGTTGCAAGCCTGGTTAGACGGCCAATGAATCGTTCATCCGGTCTGCCATTGCGTGGATTTCGACCTCCGCCGCCGCGTCAGCGACGAACAAAGAAAGCGAGCCCTCAAGGACGGGAGGGAGTTGACTACGAAACCATCTTTGTTCGGAGAGGAAAGGGAACGACCCTTTCGGTCCTGTTTCTGTTGGCTCTCATGCTGATTGCGGCTTGGGGAATAGTTCGAGCAGTTCAGTGGGGAAGGGAACAGCTTGACCCACCAGGTGAGCAAGGAGCAGCGATAAACCTCACCATGCCTCCTGGAGTGAGTACAAGCGGAATCTCTAAGATTCTTGAGCAATACGACGTCATCCCAGATGCGCGGGCGTACGAATGGTACGTCCGACTGAAGGGCGCACCGCTGTTTCAAGCTGGCGACTACACCTTCCATACCAACTCAACAGTTTGGGAAGCATTAGAGGTTCTGCAGGCCGGTCCGCGTTACATAGAACAGAACGTTCGGATCAGAGTGACTATCCCCGAAGGTCTCACAGTCCGACAGATCATCCGCGAGATCGACGAGATTGAAAGTATGCCCTTTAGCGGTGCCGAATTCGAAGACGAACTGCGGATGCAGCACGTCGTCTCGAACTATGCGCCTTCACCGTCTGCTATGCCTTTGGGAGCAATAGAACCTTACGAAGGTCTGCTGTTTCCTGACACGTACTACCTCGGGCCAGATTCGACTCCCGAAGAGTTACTAACTCAGATGCTGACTCGATTCGATGAAGTCTTGACGAGGCTGGGTTACGGCGCCGCGCCTCAAATCGTCGGCATGAGTGCCTATGAAACAGTGGTCCTAGCCAGCCTCATCGAGCGTGAAGCTCGAGTCGGTAGCGAACGCGCCAAGATTTCACGGGTTATTCATAACCGTCTTGCGGCAAACTGGTTCTTAGGAATCGACGCCTCGATTGTTTATATGACAGGCAACAAGGAATTAACTCTTAGTGATTTACAAACCGAATCGCGGTACAACACGCGGCTGATAAAAGGGCTTCCACCAACTCCCATTGCGGCAGCAGGCAGGGCTTCGTTGGAGGCAGCAATGGCACCCCTACCGGGGCAATGGATGTTTTATGTTCTCGCTGACAAAGAGGGTAGACATAGCTTCTCGGTCAGCAGCCAAGAATTTGAACGTGACAAAGCCAAGTGCCAGGAGCAAGGCTTGTGCGGATGACCACGAATGACATGCCGACCGCAATCACGAGGATCGCCGCGGTCATAGGTGACCCCGTGCGCCATTCGTTGAGCCCGCGCCTACATAATGCGGGCTTTGCCGCCCTAGGGCTCGATTGGTTCTACGTCGCCTGCCCGGTGGCTAAAGGACAGGCAGCGCAAGCTATCGAGGCAATGCGCACGCTGGGCATTGAAGGATTGTCCGTCACAATGCCGCATAAGAAAAGTGTCGCGGTCGCTGTTGATGATCTATCGCCTACGGCCGCGAAACTGGGAGCCGTGAACTGCGTCAGGCGCGATGGTGATTGGTTGGTAGGAGAGAATACCGATGGCGTTGGTTTCGTCGATTCGTTGCGATCCCAGTTGCAGATGGATCCCGACGGTCTCACCATCGTGATTGTTGGTGCCGGAGGCGCCGCGAGATCGATCGCTTTAGCCATGGCAGAGCATGGGGCACAGGTAGGGATATTCAACCGCACAGCTAGATCGGCTGAAGAAGTGGTTGAGATCGTCGGAGCTGCAAGTTCCGTGGTCCAGGAGGAAGCGATTCGCGATGCCGACGTAATTGTTAACGCGACGCCGCTAGGTATGAGCGACGACTCGCTACCTTTTGACCCGAGCCTCTTAAGCAAAGGTCAATCGTTAATCGATCTCATCTACGAACCCGAAAAAACAGCACTCCTCGTTGAAGCCGAATCCCTTGGCGTCAAGACGCTCAATGGTGTGGGAATGCTTCTGCACCAAGCGGGCGCGCAGTTCCAATTGTGGACAGGATGTGAGCCTCCGTTGAAGGAAATGGCTCAAGCCGTAGGTCTTACCTTGCTAGACGGGTAGCACTCAGCAAAATGAGATCCCCCTGAAACGAATCATTCGGGGCCGATTGGCAGTTCCGTGTTTGACGTAGCGCTGTTATTTCGAACTGCTGACCGCAATCAAGTCGGTACTCTTCGGTGTGTGATCCGTCTCGAGGTTCCCCTTGGCTCCCGGAGTTACCCGGTGATCGTTGGTGAAGCAGCACTTGATGCACTGCCTTCACTGATACCCGAAGACGTCTCGCGGATAGCTCTAGTAACGCAAGAAGGCATTAATGCACCAATTGACACGGGAATTACATCCAGTACCCACCTGATACCCGACGGAGAAAAAGCGAAATCTCTTTCCGTCGTCGAAAAATTATGTTCAGACTTTGCGCGAGCAGGCCTCACTCGTCGAGATCTAGTCATCGGCGTTGGTGGTGGCGTAGTAACCGATGTCGCCGGCTTTGCCGCTGCGATTTACCACCGAGGAATACGAGTCATCCACGTCCCCACGACATTGCTCGGTCAGATTGATGCAGCGATAGGTGGAAAAACCGGAGTCAATCTAGATGAGGGTAAGAACTTGGTTGGCGCTTTTTGGCAACCGAATGCGGTGGTGTGCGATACCAAATTGCTTTCCTCGCTTCCCCCTCGGGAGTTTCGGTCCGGTATGGGCGAATTAGCTAAATACCACTTCTTGGGTGGGCAACAATTAGATTCCCTTCCGCTCGACGAACGGATAGCCGCTTGCGTGCAGATAAAGGCTGACGTAGTTGCCAATGACGAACGAGAGGGCGCTGGTCGCGCACTTCTCAACTATGGTCACACTCTTGCTCACGCTCTAGAGATCGAAGGTCGATTTGACCTTCGTCACGGAGAAGCTGTCGCGATCGGCATCAAATACGCGGCGTTAGTGGCCCATGAACTGGGTCGTATCGATCGATCAAAGCTAGCTGAGCACCGCCGAGTACTAGATTTTTACGGGCTGCCTCGTCACTTACCAAAAGGTTGCGATGCGGACCAAATTATTGAGTTGTTTATGCGTGATAAGAAAGCCATTAATGGTTTGACGTTTGTGCTTGACGGACCGGATGGCCTCGAAGTCGTGTCGGATGTACCCGAAAAAGCGCTGAGAGATGCCTTGACGCGAATGTGAGGCGGTCATTCGCATTCAGGTCTGGCACCCTATTGATGTGACTCGACCTGTGATACTGCTCCTCTCTGGGCCCAATCTGAATCTCTTAGGGGATCGGGAACCTGACACCTACGGAACACACACCCTCCTCGATCACGTGGCTGCCGCTCGCCACCGTGCTCAGCAAAGGGGATTTGATCTAGAGCACATACAGAGCAACCACGAGGGTGACCTGATTGATGCCATCCATACCGCCCGCAATCGCGCCACCTCCATCGTGATTAATCCTGGCGCCCTCACTCACTATTCGTGGGCATTGCATGACGCCCTTGCCGCCTACGAAGGCCCAATCGTCGAACTTCATATTTCCGACCCCAAACAGCGAGAGCCATGGCGACATACTTCAGTGGTCGAGCCCTTAGCAGTGAAAACAGTTGCAGGTAAGGGAGCTGCGGGCTATCCCGAGGCCGTTGACATAGCGATTGACGCTTCACTGACTCATGATTCGTGACCTTCCAGAGATAAAGCGCGACCAGCGTCTCACCTGTCTTCGTGCTTCGATGAGCAGTCAAGCCGTTGATGGTTTTCTGACATTGGACGGCGTCAGTTTGAGATGGCTGAGTGGTTTTACCGGCTCGGCAGGAAGGCTTCTCGTTAGCGACACCTCGGCCTATTTGTTCACCGATGGCCGCTACGCGGAACAAGCAGAAATGGAAGTTCAAGGAACGGAAATCGAAGTGCTTATTGGAGGCACTGACAAACAGAACGCCTTAATCACCAACCACTTAGACCAGTTTCAAAGGGTAGCCCTCGAAGCCGATCGCATCAGTTGGATAGAAGCTGAGGAGCTTCGCAAGACGTTAAGAGCAGAAGTTTCGCCGATAGTGGGGATTATCTCAGAGCTCAGAAAATCAAAAGAGCCAGCAGAAATTGCTCGAATTGAGGCTGCAGCCTCAATTGCTGACCAAGCCTTAGCGCAGTTGCGCCCCGAGTTAGGAAATCAACCCACAGAAATCGAATTCGCTCGAGCGCTGGACTATGCCATGTTGACTAGCGGCGCTGAAGGGCTTTCGTTTGAAACGATCTGCGCGAGCGGACCCAATTCAGCGCTGCCCCACACAAGACCCTCCGACCGAGTCATCGAACCAGGTGATCTGGTGATCCTAGATTTTGGTGCTTTGGTTGATGGGTACCACTCGGACATGACCCGTACCTTCATGATTGGCGATGGTGATGAACAATCCTGGCTCATGCTGAACGCGGTGACCGACGCTCAAGAACTGGGGTATCAGTCAGTTCGGCCCGGGGTTACAGCGTCTCAAGTCGACGTTGCATGCAGATCACACCTTGACAACCTCGGTCTTGCGGATCATTTTGTGCACGGCACCGGACACGGAGTCGGCCTTGAAATCCATGAAGCGCCCTGGATCAACGCTCATAGCTCGACGACTCTGGAAGAGGGCCAAGTAGTGACTGTCGAGCCCGGCGTGTACCGTCCCGGGTTCGGCGGTGTGCGTGTTGAGGACACCGTGCTGATCACGTCATCAGGTGCACGCCGTCTTACTTCTGCCCCGAAAGATTCACTTGTTTGATTGGCCCGCCGGTAGGCGATGACCAAGAGCCCGAAAGAAAACCCATGACGATCTCGACATCGGACTTCAAGAACGGAATGGCAATCGATCTTGAGGACGGACTGTTTCAGATATCTGAATTCCAGCACGTAAAACCCGGAAAGGGAGGGGCATTTGTTCGAACCACCCTGCGAAACATCCGAACTGGAGCGGTTATAGAAAGGACTTTCCGCGCCGGAGAGAAGCTGGAGCGAGCGATTATCGATAAACGCGAGATGCAGTACCTCTACGCGGACGGCCCCGATTTCGTGTTTATGGATAATGAAACTTACGAACAACTTCAGGTGGACCGCGAACAGCTGGGCACCGCTCCGGACTACCTCGTCGAGGGCAATGCTGCAGTGCTGCAGATGTATGGCACCGAAATTGTGGGTACGGACCTTCCTGCATCAGTGATACTTACTGTCACCCAAACCGAGCCCGGTATCCAAGGAGACCGTGTCTCTGGCGCTCGAAAGGCAGCGACGATGGAGACTGGGGTGGTCGTCCAAGTCCCGCTGTTCATCGAAACAGGAGAGCGTCTCAAGGTGGATACTCGCAGCGGCGAGTACATAGAGAGAGCAAACAGGTGACCGAAGATCCGTTCGCTCCTGGCCCAGCGGCGCAACGCAGAGAAGCGCGGGAGCGCGCGATCGAGCTGCTTTATGAAGCGGAACTCCGAGCTGCACCCGCTTCGGAAATTCTTGAAAATCAGGTCGTTGAGCTCGATTCTTTCGTTGTTGATCTTGTGGTGGGCGTAACAAACAATGTTGAGCAGCTTGACGCTGAAATTGACTCCCTACTCAAACAAGGTTGGTCACTTGATCGACTCGGCATGTTGGACCTATGGATTCTTCGGCTTGGGGTCCACGAATTACTTGGTAACGAGGTGCCCGTAGCCGTTGTGATAAACGAGGCTGTTGAACTAGGGAATCGGTTCGGAGCCACGGAGGAGAGCGGCCGGTTCATCAACGGGGTTCTTGGAGCAGCGGCACGACGCTTTCAATGAGGGAATGGTCCACTCTTATTTGAGTGATGGGATCGACGCACTCTCGCGACTAGGATGCCCCCCTGACCGTGAATTGAGTCCAGTGAGGCTCAAACGGACAGGGAGGAAACGGAGTGGCCGACCGCGAGCGCCGTATGACGCCCCCCTACGGGGGCGTTTTCGTTGCTCGAACGACTGTTCTTGACGCAGCACAAGTACAGCGTGCTCTCACCCGAATTAGCCACGAAATTCTCGAGCGTAACCAAGGTCTCGAAGATGTCGTACTCGTAGCGCTTCAGACGGGCGGCGTGGAAATCGCTCGACTGATCGCGCGCCGTCTCTTCGAGATCGACGGAGTAGACGTGCCTATGGGAACCCTCGACGTAGCGCTTTATCGCGACGACATTGGTCTACGACCCGTTATGCCAGAAGCCGAGACTGAAATTCCGGTCGATCTGGCAGGCAAGATTGTGATCCTTGTCGATGATGTCCTGTTCACCGGTCGAACAATTCGTGCGGCGCTTGATGCGGTAACAGCCTTTGGTCGACCGCGCTCAGTGCAACTAGCGGTTGTTATTGACCGAGGTCACCGAGAGCTGCCTATCCGCCCAGATTTTGTCGGAAAAAATCTGCCCACTCGACGTGACGAGGTTGTGGACGTTAATCCCGAAGGAGTTCTACTGGGGGAGATGCGTAAGTGAGTCGTCACCTAATCAACTTGAAGGACCTGGAACGCGGCGCGATTCAAGAATTACTACACCTCACTGACCGTTTCGTTGAAGTTGGACAACGCTCAATCCCGAAAGTTCCTGCGTTGCGTGGGAGAACAATAGCGATGCTCTTCTTCGAAGACTCAACTCGAACACGACTCTCCTTTGACCTGGCGGCCAAACGACTTTCCGCCGACGTGCTCGAATTTCCTACCCGTTCTTCGTCTCTTTCCAAGGGCGAATCAATCCGAGATACGGTTGAAACAATCCAATCAATGGGGGTCGATGGCATCGTTATTCGGCACAGTTCAAGCGGCCTTCCGAGAGAAATTGCTGACCGAGTAAATGACTCAGTAGCGGTTATCAATGCCGGAGATGGATTGAATGCACACCCAACCCAGGGGTTGCTTGATGCCTACACGCTTTGTCAACACTTTCACACGGTGGCGGGGCCACAGGCATCGCTGGAAGGAATTCACGTAGGGATTATTGGCGATGTCAAACACAGCCGTGTAGCTCGAAGCGACGTACATGCATATACCTCCCTAGGTGCAACAGTGACCTTGGTGGCGCCGAAGTCGTTGCAGCCGCCAAACGTTCAAGATTGGCCGGTACAAATTTCTGAAGACTTGGATTCAGTTTTACCCACCTTCGACGTAGTGGGCTTACTGAGAATTCAAAAAGAACGTATGGAAGAAGGGCTTATCCAATCGGTTGACGATTACGTCGATAGATATGGCATAACTGAGGCTCGGGCAGCAAAGCTGCGAAATGAAGTAGTGATTACGCACCCGGGACCCGTCAACCGAGGGATTGAACTAGCCGAAGCAGTTCTCGAACACAGAGAAAACGTTTTGATTAACCGGCAAGTGACAAACGGCGTGCCCGTGCGAATGGCTGTTCTATTCCGCCTGCTTGGTTCGGGGGTTGAGATTGATTGACGGTTTTGGGTTGGGAGCACTGCAAATGCAACTACGCCTGCAGTCTTGGGTGGTCAGGTGATTAGGTGAGTCAGATTCGTGAAGGAGCGCTCGTTCTAGCTGATGGAACTGTGTTCGAAGGAGAACTGATCGGCGCTGAAGTTGAGGTCGCTTCCGGAGAGGTGGTCTTTAATACTGTGCTGAGCGGTTACCAAGAAGTGATAACTGACCCATCGTACGCGGGACAGATCATCAACTTTACGTATCCGCATATAGGTAACTATGGGGTTTGCAGTTCTGACGTCGAAGCCCGCCAACCCTTTTGTAACGGCGTCGTAGTTCGCGAGTTGACGCGACGCCGATCCAATTGGCGTAGCGAAGATGATTTAAACAGTTATCTTCGCGACAAAGGAGTGCCTGGAATTTCGGCGGTTGACACACGCCGTCTCACCCGGCACGTGCGTGAACACGGAGCGATGCCTGGCGCTTTCGGTTTTTCTTCTGAGAAATCTCTCGCATCGGCGGCCAAATCCGAACCTGGCACTACCGGCGTGGACCTCGTAAGCAAAGTGACGACGCCCGAAGCATATTCTTTAGGGGATGGCCCCCATCGAATCGTTGCCTACGACTTAGGCATCAAAAAATCGATAGTTGAGCAATTGGCCCAGATCGGATCGGTTCATGTGGTGCCGGCCGACACGACCGGCGAACAAGTGCGTTCGCTCGAGCCTCACGGACTCTTCCTTTCCAATGGCCCCGGTGATCCGGCAATGGCCGGTCAAGTTATAGAAACTCTTGGTGATTTACTAGGACACGTTCCGATATTTGGGATATGCCTAGGTCACCAAGTTCTTTCGCTGGCACTTGGCGGCAAATCCTACAAAATGAAGTTCGGTCATCATGGGGGCAACGTCCCTGTGCGAAACATTGACAACGGACGCATTGAAATCACAAGCCAGAATCACAATTTCGCAATTGAGTCGGGGTCAGTGCCAGAAGTAACAGAAACCCACGTGTGTTTGAACGACGGCACCCTCGAGGGCTTGCGATGTAACGACATTCCGGCCTTCAGCGTGCAGTACCACCCTGAGGCCAGCCCGGGGCCACACGACTCCCGCTACTTGTTTCAACGCTTCTCCGAACTAATGACCTCATTTCACGGAAGGGCCAAATAATGCCGCGCCGTGATGATATTGAGAGCATTCTCATCATCGGTTCGGGGCCCATCGTCATCGGTCAGGCCTGCGAATTCGATTACTCAGGCACCCAAGCCTGTCGGGTGTTACGCGACGAGGGGTACCGCATCATCCTCGCGAACTCCAATCCAGCCACCATCATGACTGACCCGGAGTTCGCAGACGCCACCTATATCGAGCCGCTTGAGGTCGCTGTTCTCACCGCGATCATCGAACGTGAGCGGCCAGATGCTCTTCTGCCCACCTTGGGAGGCCAAACTGCTCTCAACCTCGCCACCGAGCTGTTGGAAGCTGGAGTTTTAGATCAATACGAAGTTGAAATGATCGGAGCTAGCGGCGAAGCAATTGCCACCGCCGAAGACCGTGGTCTCTTCCGACGAGCGATGGAAGAAATTGGCCTGAAATGCGCCCAATCTGGGATCGCACACACCATGGATGAAGCGATGGCAGTGGTCGACGAGGTCGGCCTGCCAGTTATCATCCGACCGGCCTACATATTGGGTGGAAAAGGCACGGCATTCGCGCACACTCTGGAAGAATTTCAGCGGGTGGCAGCCCTAGGAATGGATGCCAGTCCGATATCAGAAATTCTGATTGAACAATCGATCAAAGGCTGGAAAGAATACGAACTGGAAGTGATGAGGGACCACGCCGACAACTGTGTAGTGATCTGCTCGATCGAAAATGTTGACGCCATGGGGGTCCACACTGGCGATTCCATTACCGTTGCTCCCGCACAAACTCTTTCCGATGTCGAGTATCAGCAAATGCGAAATTCAGCCTTCGCGTGTATTCGTCGAGTGGGGGTAGAGACTGGTGGTTCCAATGTGCAATTCGCGGTCCATCCCGATTCAGGAGAGCAAATTGTCATTGAGATGAACCCGCGCGTCAGCAGGAGCTCAGCGCTAGCTTCGAAAGCCACCGGCTTCCCGATTGCGAAAATAGCGGCAAGGCTCGCGGTCGGATACCGCCTTGATGAGATCACAAACGACATCACCGAAAAAACCCCAGCGAGCTTCGAACCAACGATTGACTATGTAGTTACGAAAATTCCGCGGTGGGCTTTTGAAAAGCTTCCCGGAGCTTCTGGAGTGCTCGGACCCCAAATGCAATCGGTAGGCGAAGCCATGTCGATTGGGCGAACATTCCCCGAGAGCCTTCAAAAAGGGATTCGGTCGCTCGAACAAGGCAGAGCCGGACTGAATGCGGACCTTGGTGAAAGTCAATATCTTGGCCAAAGCCAAGCGGATTTGCTGTCGGCCATACACGTCGCGACACCTGACCGCTTATTCCAGATCGCAGAGCTCATCCGGGTTGGTGTGCCGCTCGGCGAAATTCATGACGCGTGCGAAATCGATCGTTGGTTTCTTGATCAAATGCGCCTAATCGTTGAAGAACGCTTACATCTGGAACAGTGTTCAATCGAGGATCTAACCAAATCAGAATGGCGTCGGGCAAAGCAACTTGGCTTTTCGGACGCTCAGTTGGGGTACCTCCTTCAAGTAGATGAAATGGAAGTACGAGATTCTCGTATTAGTAAAGGGGTCCGACCAACTTTCAAGACTGTTGACACTTGTGCCGCCGAGTTTGATGCTCTTACTCCATATCACTACTCGACCTACGAAGACGAAGATGAAATATGTCGCGGCAATCGCCCGCGGATGATGATTTTGGGATCGGGCCCAAATCGGATTGGTCAAGGAATCGAATTCGACTATTGCTGCGTGCATGCAAGCTTCGCACTAACCGAAGCCGGCTATGAGACGGTCATGGTGAACTGCAACCCAGAGACCGTCTCGACGGACTACGACACATCCGACCGGCTCTACTTCGAGCCAGTAACCCTCGAAGACGTACTCAATATTGTTGAGGCAGAGGAGCCATCTGGCATTATCGTAAGCCTCGGTGGCCAAACCCCGCTCAAGTTGGCAACAGCTTTACCCAGCGAACTAGTTCGTGGAACTTCACCGGACTCCATCGATCTAGCCGAGGATCGTGAACGTTGGAACTCGCTATGTGCTCAGCTAGAGATTCCTCAACCGCCCGGCGGAACAGCCGTAACATTTGAAGAAGCGTCCGCCATCTGTGACCGAATCGGGTTCCCGGCGTTGGTGCGACCGAGCTATGTCTTAGGCGGCCGCGCCATGACGATCGTCTATGGATTTGACGAACTACAAACTGCTATGACGGAGCTGGCCGCTTTCGGTGGGCTCGGTCGCGAGGGAGGGCTTTCTTCCGATCGACCAGTGCTTATCGACCATTTCTTAGAGGACGCAACTGAAGTCGACGTTGATTCGATTCGAGACGAGACAGGCGAATTTGTCCTTGGTGGAATTCTCGAACACGTGGAGGAGGCTGGTGTGCATTCGGGCGATAGCGCCTGCGTTATTCCGCCCCCAAATCTCTCCCCGGAAACACAAAAGGTAATTATTGACTACACAAAACGACTTGCTGACCGGCTGAATGTAGTCGGTTTGCTGAATGTTCAGTTTGCGGTCAAGCAAGGGCAAGTGTTTGTGATCGAAGCCAATCCGCGAGCCTCGCGGACCGTGCCGTTTGTCGCCAAAGCGACCGGGGTACAGCTCGCGAAAGTCGCGGCGAGGGTTATGGCGGGAGAAACCCTGCATGAATTGCGTGCCTCAGGAGCATTGCCAGAAGCAATCCGTGAGGGACATGTTGCAGTCAAAGAGGCCGTGCTTCCTTTCCAACGATTTCCTGATGTAGACACGGTCCTTGGGCCTGAGATGCGTTCAACCGGAGAGGTCATGGGAATTGATCGCACCTTCGGGTTGGCCTTCGCTAAAAGCCAAATCGCGGCGGGGGAAGGGCTGCCCGTCGGCGGGATGATTTTTCTCTCCCTCGCAGATAGAGATAAACCTCAAGGGCTCGAAGCTGCCCGAGGCTTTGTGGAACTTGGGTTTGAGATAGCCGCTACTTCAGGAACAGCGGAGTTCTTAGAGGAGCATGGGGTTCGAGTAGAAACCGTCGTCGCGAAGCTGAGCGAAGAAGGACGAGAGATTAGCGCTGGAGTAGATGCGGTCGAACTCATTGGAGCTGGTCAAGTCAAGTTGGTGGTCAACACTCCACGAGGGCGCGGACCGCGCAGCGATGGTTACAGGATCCGCTTTGCGTCCACAGCACACAAGGTGCCCTGCTTGACGACAGTGGCTGCCGCTCGGGCAGCTGCGGTCGGGTTAGGGGAGTGGATGTCTAATCCGCTAACCGTGAGATCGCTGCAGGAGTTTCTAGATCCGAAGGCGTCAATCAAATGAGGTCGTCTGACCACTCTGTTCAGATTGGTTCGGTAGTGCTTCCAAACCCCATTATGACTGCTTCTGGGACAGCTGGCCACGGAGCCGAGCTTGCCGCTTATGTCGACCTATCCGAACTCGGCGCAGTAGTGGTCAAGTCACTTTCGGCGGAACCTTGGTCTGGAAACCCGGCGCCGCGGGTTCATGGCACCGCGGCCGGAATGATTAATTCAGTTGGCCTACAAAACCCGGGCATAGACAGTTGGATAAACAATGATCTGCCCACACTAATTGACCATGGCGCACGCGTCGTTGCGAGCATATGGGGAAAGAGCGTTGCGGAATATAGAGAGGCTGCAACTCGGCTAGCAGGAATCGACGGCATAGTCGCGGTTGAGGTGAACGTCAGTTGTCCAAATCTGGAGGAGAAGGGCGACATGTTCTCTCACGCTCCGGACACCTGCCGTTTGGCGATAGAGGCGTCGTTAGTTGCTGGGTTGCCGCTATGGGCCAAACTAAGTCCAAACGTCACTGACATCGTCCCAATAGCGCGAGCTGCTCTTGATGGGGGAGCCGAAGCGCTCACTCTTACCAACACGGTCTTAGGGATGGTCATAGACACCGAAACTCGTCGCCCGGTTCTTGGCAGCGGCGGAGGTGGGTTATCGGGACCTGCGATACGGCCGGTTGCGGTGCGGGCTGTCTTTGACGTCTACGCGGCTCTCGGACCGGTGCCCATCGTAGGAGTCGGAGGCGTGACCGCCGCCGAACATGTCGCGGAGTTCATGATTGCTGGTGCCTCGGCCGTTCAAGTAGGGACCGCCCACTTCGCAGACCCAAAAGCGTCGCGGCGCATCCTTCGTGACTTGGAGCGTTGGTGCCGACGAAGAGATGTGAGTTCCATCCGATCCCTTACTGGAGCAGCCCATGGGTCTGCCTGATATCTCTGAGGAGGTGCGCTCGCGCCTTGCCCTCGCACTAGACGTCGATGATCTCGTGGAGGCTGGGCGGCTTGGCCGACGAATGCTCCCGTGGTTTTCGGTGGCAAAAGTTGGGTTGGAGTTGTTTTCCGCATCAGGGCCAGAAGCCGTGGGAATTTTTGTGGACCAAGGGTATGACGTCTTTCTCGATGTCAAGTTGCATGACATTCCAACAACTGTTGGGAAAGCCGCACGTGTCCTTGGAAGCCTTGGTGCCTCCTATGTGACAGTCCACGCGTCTGGTGGCACACAAATGCTTTCAGCGGCCGTTGGCGGCCTGAATGAAGGCGCGTCCGCGGTGGGGTTAGCCCCTCCAATGGTTCTCGCGGTAACAATACTGACCTCTGACAGGGACGCTCCTAGTGGTCTTTTGGAGGAAAGGCTCGGTCACGCGGTAAACGCTGGATGTGGGGGCGTTGTCTGCGCAGCGAGTGAGTTAGCCGAAGTGTCGAGGCTCGCGCCTGAGATGTTGTCTGTTGTTCCGGGTATTAGACCGGACGGAGTCGCGTCGCATGATCAGGGACGACCAGCGACACCTAGCCAAGCCATTAGTCAAGGTGCAGGGCTTCTTGTGATTGGACGAGCGGTAACGGGTTCTGAGGATCCCGAAAGCGCTGCGACGGGCATTGCTGACGAAGTGGCTCAATCAATTTGAGGAAGGGTTTGGGCGCGTTGTCTCGCCGTTAGACTCGTCGGATATGCCCGACCCGCCGCGCCTTTCACCACAACAACGTGAAGCAGCCCTTAAGAAAGCGGCAGCAGCGCGTCGCGTAAGAGCAGAAACAAAAGACCGGTTGAAGCTCGGGCTGGTGTCGTTCGAGGAGTTGCTTGAGTTAGCTGATGGGGACGAACTTGTCGGCAAGATGAAGGCGCTTACGGCGCTTGAGTCCATGCCGCGACTTGGAAAAGTCAAAGCTCGTCGGCTTATGAACGAAGTTGGTATTGCAGAAAGTCGCAGACTACGAGGCTTGGGTGAGAATCAAAGGAGTCAACTCCGCGCTTTCTTTGCGAGTTGAAGACTGTCAGGGAGTAGTGAGGGTGCGGCCACAGTGACCCAAAACAGTGATCCAATCGTCTTTGTTGTATGTGGCGCCGGGGGGGTTGGCAAGGGAACAATTGTCGCCGAATTGGTGTATCGAGACGACAGTCTCCATTTGAGTCGTTCATGGACAACCCGGACTCAAAGATCCGGCGAAGCCAACGATGCATATGTCTATGTGACGGAAGAACAGTTTGAGGCTCGCGTAGCGGAAAACGGATTCTACGAGTGGGCTGATTTCTTTGAGTACCGCTACGGAACACCGACACTTTCGGTTCCTGAAGGTAGTGACTTACTCCTTGAGATCGATGTTCAGGGAGCTGTAGCGGTCAGGGAACGCGAACCCAATGCGGTAGTGATACTCGTTTTGCCACCGAATCGTTACGAACAAGAGAGCCGGATGAGATCGAGGGGGGACGATGAGATGCACGTAGTTCAACGTTTGGCAGCTTCCGATGCAGAGGAAGAGGCTGGACGAGAGCTAGCGGACCTAGTGGTAGTTAACGCAGATTTGGCTATTGCTGTCGACTCTGTCGAATCGTTCATTGGCGAAACTCGACACCAGCGGTCTAAAAGTTGAGGGCTCCGGTCAGCGGCAATCGCTGTTCGAGTGACAAAGGCCGCTGGTAGCATGGTGGGTCCGTTCGGATCGCTTGCAACTTTCAGAGGTAGAGCAGATGTCTGATGAACAAGACACGATGATTAGTCCCGGCCTTGAGGCTCTGTTGGAGAAGGTAGATTCGAAATTTACTCTCGTGAGTTTGGCGGCAAAAAGATCTCGCCAACTCATCTCTTACGACCTTGGACTAGGCGACGGCGGCGGAAGTGAAGTACCTCCGCAAGTAACGACCACCGCACGTAAATCTTTGTCCATGGCGTTCGAAGAAATTGAGGCCGACAAGATTGGATACGAACGTTTTGACCCGGAGGAACGGGCTCGCCTCGAAGCCGAGGCATTAGCTCAGGCGGAAGCTGATGCAGCTGCGCTTGAGGCCGTGCCCGACGAAGAGTAGGTCGAGGTTCAACCGATGCTGGCCGATCGCCGCATCGTCCTGGGGGTAACCGGGGGGATCGCCGCCTACAAGGCAGTTCTTCTTTGCCGGATGCTCGTAGACGCCGGGGCACATGTCATCCCGGTGTTGACGGAGAGCGCCCAGCGATTTGTGGGCAGGGCTACCTTCGACGCGTTGGCATCGGAACCGGCGCGAACATCAATCTTCGACGACCCTGATCCCATTCCACATACAACTTTGGGACAGACTGCCGATCTCATAGTCGTTGCTCCCGCCACAGCACGTTGTATAGGTAGTTACGCCAGCGGAATATCTGACGATCTGCTGACAGCCACCCTCATCGCTACGAGAGCTCCAGTTGTGGTTTGTCCTGCGATGCACACCGAGATGTGGGAACACCCAGCTGTGCAGGACAACTTGGCAATCCTCGAAGCACGAGGCGTGCACCTCGTTCCTCCCGATGAAGGACGCCTTGCGGGTGGTGATATGGGATCGGGTCGCCTTGCTGCACCGGAGGCAATTTATGAGACGGTGGAATCGATCCTTTCGGATGGAGATTTGCAAGGTCGAACGGTCGTCGTTACAGCGGGCGGTACTCGAGAAGCGATCGATCCCGTGCGCTACGTCGGTAATCGTTCGACGGGAAAGCAAGGCTACGCAGTAGCTGAGGCAGCTAAAGCTCGCGGAGCGAACGTCACTTTGATATCGACGGTTGCCACAGCGGCTCCCGTCGGCGTTGAAATTGTCCGCGTTGAGTCCGCGACACAGATGCACGCTGCGGTTCTTGAGCGGTCCGATGCCGACGTCATCGTGATGGCAGCTGCTGTTGCTGACTTTCGACCGGTGGGGGTATCGGAGTCGAAGATAAAGAAAGATGCCGGGCCACCGAAGCTGGAGTTAGAGGCGACTCCCGACATTCTCGCTGAGTTGGGGGCGAAGAAAAAGCCGGGCCAGGTGATTGTTGGGTTTGCTGCCGAGACCGAAGAACTGGTATCTCACGCTCAAAGCAAGCTTGAACGCAAAAACGTTGATGTCATAGTGGCGAACGATGTGTCGGCACCTCAAGTTGGTTTCGCCCACGACACAAATGAAGTGACCATATTTGTTGCCGACGGATGTCAGCGCCATATATCGCTTAGATCTAAACAACAAATTGCCGAAGAAGTGTTGAACACGGTGGCCCAAATACTTATTGGGTGAAGTGAGATACCTTTCGGCGCTCTTTGTCGCCTAACCTTAAGCCGTTCTGTCGAGTAATCAGGAGAGACTGCGTGAGTCGATGGACTTTCACCTCGGAGTCGGTGACCGAAGGTCACCCTGACAAGATGGCTGACCAAATTTCCGATGCCATCCTCGATGCCATGCTTGAGCAAGATTCGAATAGTCGAGTCGCTTGTGAA
>Ga0315334_10000474_pt1 | contig 24501 bp, 27 predicted proteins | sample M150034915metaG_FD_205555 | JGI IMG/M metagenome (GOLD analysis project Ga0315334, IMG submission 205555) | Ammonia-oxidizing marine archaeal communities from Monterey Bay, California, United States - M1 500m 34915 | ecosystem: Environmental > Aquatic > Marine > Intertidal zone | place: USA... | reverse complement strand
GGTGGCCCGCACCGACGATGTGCTGGTCAGCCTGGATGACCTGGTTGGGGTGGTGGCCGTCGACGACCACACCGGCCGGGTGACGGTCCGTGCCGGGACCCGCCTGTGCGACCTGAACCCGGAGTTGTACATCCGAGGTCTGGCCATGCCCAACCTGGGCGACATCGCCTACCAGTCGGTGGCCGGGGCCATCTCCACGTCGACCCATGGCACCGGTCTGGGATTCCAGTCGATCGCCGCCGGGGTGGTGGGGCTGCGACTGGTGGCTGGAGACGGTGCGGTCGTCGTGCTCGACGACGACCACGATCCCGAGCTGCGCGACGTAGCCCGGGTCGGCCTCGGTGCCCTGGGAGTGGTCACCGAGGTGACCCTGCAATGCGTGCCGGCGTTCAACCTGCACGCAGTGGATGAGATCATGGCCGTGGACGATGCGGTGGCCGCCTTCGACGGGTGGGCCGGATCGACCGACCATGTCGAGTTCTTCTGGATGCCCCATACAGGCCTGGCTCAGGTCAAGCGCAACACCCGTACCAACGAGGCGCCCCTACCGGCCCGCAATCTGCGGCACTCGGCAAGGCGGCGGTGGAAGCGCTTCAAGAACAAGGAACTCCTCGAGAACGTGGCCTTCGGGGCCATGAACCACCTCGGTCGGCTCTGGCCGTCTGGCATTCCGAGGCTCAACAACCTGGTGTTCGACGAGGTGGGGCGGGCCGAGTACCTGACCACCTCGTATGAGGTGTTCACCAGTGAACGCAGGGTTCGGTTCCTGGAGATGGAGTACGCCGTACCCCGGGAGCACGGCCTGGAGGCGTTCAACAGGGTGCGGTCGCTGGTCGACACTCTGGATCGGCCGATCAGCTTCCCGGTGGAGTTCCGGATCCTGGGCGGTGACGACATTCCGTTGTCGACCGCCGAGGGGCGCGACACCTGTTACATCGCCGTCCACGTGTTCCGGGGCACGCCGTTCGAGCAGTACTTCCGGGGCGTCGAAGCGATCATGGACCACTATCAGGGGCGCCCCCACTGGGGGAAACTCCACTTCCAGGACGCTGAGGTACTGGCCCACCGCTATCCGCAGTGGGGCCGGTTCCAGGCGGCCCGCGACCGCCTCGATCCCGCCCGCCGCTTTACCAACGACCACCTCACCACCGTCCTCGGCCCCTGACGTTCAGCGTCCAACTGTCAGTGTCCGAGGATGGAAAGGAGCCGGCTGCGGTCCACTACTCCGGGGATGTCGATGGTGAGGCAGATCAACCGGGTCCGGTTCCCACCTGTCGTCGTCGTGGCCTCGCTGCCGACTACGCGTTGGGCGGCTCCGATCCGATGCCAGAGGTCGACGAAGTCGACCTCGCTGTGGAGATGGATGGGGAACGGCAGATTCAGCTGGCGTCCGGTTGGGTCCGGCGACTTCTTCATCATTCGTTCGGAGTCGACGGTGATGTCGGTGATCGATGCCTGATGGACGCTGAGCAGGCGGAGAAGGCGCTGCAGCCCAATGGCGTAGTCGTGGTTTCGTTCGTCGGGGGTGCCCTCCTTGCCCCCCATGGAATGGAACCGAACTTGGAAACGCCCGATCTGTTGGACGTCGAATCTCGCCCGTAGGGGCGTTCCGGAGTCTCCGATGACCTCGTATCCGCTGTGATCCACCATTCGTGGATTCTTTCCCAGAAGAGCGACGGTGTCACGTGAACTACCGCCTCGTGACCAGAGCGATGTCGGTGCCGCCGCCGGTGATCGTGGTGAGCGACGGGTCGTAGCGGTACCCCTCGGGGTGGTCGAAGTCGACCAGGCCGGCGGGGTCGTTCAACTCGTGCTCGACCACGTGGCGCACCAGCGCTCCCTTCAGCAACTTGTTCCAGTGCGACACCGTCACCAACGTCCGTTCCCCGCCTCTGACCACGTCGTCTAGGAACCGCACCCGGATGCGCCGACCAGCGACCGACGGATCCCAGGCTGCGGCGTGTTCGTTGGGTAGCAGGTCCCACACCGTTTCCGTTCCTGAGGCGGCGATCGCCTCGGCCAGAGATTCGCTCAGGATCGGCTTCCAGAACCGGGCCGGCTTCCCCAGGCCGGGCAGCGAGGCGCCCATCTTGAGCTTGTAGTCGGGGATCGGGTCGGTGGGCCGCACCACCCCCCAGAGTCCGCTGAAGATCACCACCTGTCGGTCCACCCCCCGCCGTACCCTCGCCGGCAGCGACGGGTAGTCCAGCGCGTCGTACAGCACGCCGGTGTAGCGGTCGATGGCCGGCATGGTCGGTGCCGTGGCCACCTCCAGGTTGGCTGCCGTGGCCTCGTCGGCCCGGGCCGCCTTCACCCCCAGCAACTTCGAGCGGGACTCGGCCGAGCCGCCCATGGCCTCGATCAGCGCGTCGACCACCACCCGGCGGGGCTGGGCGAGGTCGACGAACGACTGGCCGGTGGTCTCCCACGGAGGCCCATCACCACCGTTGGCCTTGCCCTCCGATGGCGGCAGGAGGATCAGCGGGGCAGGCACCGGTCGACGGTACTCTCGCCCGCGTGACCGATCCCGACATAGACGACACTGAACTCGAAGCACTGGAGTCCGATCTGGCCACCATCGAGGCGGCCATGGACAGGGTCGACTCCGGTGACCTCGAGGGCGCTGAGGCGATCATGGGCCTGCTCGGCGATGCTCCGGCCGACGAGTCCGCCTAGGACCCTCGGCCAGACACCAGTCCTGAGCCCGGGACCCGGGGGTCAGAGCAGGTCGGGCAGGGTCCCGTCGGGAATCAGTTCCACCCGCGGTCCTGCCGACAGGTGGCCGTCGGTCACCTCGAACCAGCGGGCTCCCAGGTTCGGGATGCGGCGCCAGGGCTCCCCGCAGGCCTGTTCGAGGGCGTACACCACCCCACCGTGGGCCACCACGAGGACACCGTCGCCACCCGCCCCTCCGGCGGCCCGTTCGACGACCCGGTCCATTGCCCGCCGGACCCGGTCCAGCATCTTGTCGTCGGGCTCGTATCTCGTCGGCCGCTTCCCCTGCTCCAGGTAGCCCGGCCAGTCCATCTCGATCTGCCCGCGGGTCAGGCCCTCCCACTCGCCGGCGTCGCGTTCCATGAGGTCCGGCTCGACCAGCACCGGACCGATGCCCAGCTGCTCGGCGATGATTGTCGCCGTCTCGGCGGCCCGAAGCAGGGGCGAGGCCACCACGGCGTCGAACGACCCGAGCACCCGAGCTGCCGCGGCGGCCTGACGCTGGCCCTCCATGGTCAGCGGCGGGTCGGCCCGACCCTGCCAGCGGCCTGCAGCGTTCCACTCCGACTCTCCATGGCGGACCACCAGCATCCGGGTGGCCGGCGATCGGGAGTCGGACGGCGGGGCAACGGGCATGACGGCCGACCGTACCGGCGGCCGGTCCGTCGGGTGGTCCGATCCCCCGAATGGGGAGCCCGGGAGGGGCCTCCGTACACTCCCCGCATGGCCGTGCTGCGACTCTTCGCCTCGGCCCGGGTCGCTGCCGACACCGGGAAGGTCGACGTCCCCGGTGTGACCGTGGGCGAGGTCCTCGCCGCGGCCGACGAGAAGTTCGGCGAGGCGTTCGCCGGCGTGGCCGCCACCTGTCGGGTGTGGCTGAACGGCGAGGCCGCATCGGCCACCGACCCGGTGGGCGACGACGACGAGGTGGCCCTGCTGCCACCGGTCTCGGGGGGCTGAACCGTGCGTCGCCTGGCCGTCCTCTCGCTGCACACCTCACCGCTGGTCCAGCCCGGATCGGGCGACGGTGGCGGCATGAACGTCTACGTCCGTGAGTTGGCCTCGGCCCTGTCCCAGGCCGGCGGAGGTTCCACGGTGTTCACCCGCCGGACCGATGACGACACCCCGACGGTGGTCGAAGTCGAACCGGGCTTCCGGGTCGTCCACGTCGACGCCGGCCCGTACGACCTCCCCAAGGAGGACCTCCCGGGCGTGGTCGACGAGTTCACCGACGGGGTGGCCGCCTATCTCACGTCGCATCCCGGCCACGACGGGGTGCTGGCCAACTACTGGCTGAGCGGGGTGGCCGGCCATCGGCTCAAACACGAGCTGGACCTGCCCCTGCTTACCATCTTCCACACGCTGGCCCGGGTGAAGGCCGAGACCGGTGACCCCGAGCCCCGGCGACGCGTCGCGGCCGAGACGGCGGTGGTCGGCTGCTCGGACCTGATGCTGGCCAACAGCCCCGAGGAGCGTCGCCAACTCATCGACCTGTACGGCGCTGACCCGTCCCGCATCGAGGTCGTCCCGCCGGGAGTCGACCACGCCTTCTTCACGCCCGGCTCTCAGTCGGTGGCCCGTCGCGCCACCGGGCTCGACTCCGGTCCTGTGCTGTTGTTCGCCGGCCGGATCCAGCCGCTGAAGGGAGTCGACGTGGCCGTCCGCGCCCTGGACGCCCTGAACCGACCCGATGCCCGCCTGGTGGTGGTCGGTGGGGCCAGTGGTTCCGAGGGCGAGTCCGAGGAGCGACGCCTGCACGACCTGGCCGATGCCCACGGCCTGGCCGACCGGGTCCAGTTCGTTCCGCCGCAACCCCACCACTGCCTCGCCTACTGGTACCGGGCGGCCGACGTGGTCGTCATGCCCAGTCGGTCCGAGTCGTTCGGGCTGGTGGCGTTGGAGGCCGCGGCCTGCGGGGTGCCGGTGGTGGCCGCCGACGTGGGTGGCCTACGGACGCTCATCGACCACGGTCGGACCGGTTATCTGGTTGAGGGTCGCGATCCGGCCGACTACGCGGCACGGGTGGCCTCCATCCTCGACGATCCGGCCATCGCCGCCTCGATGGCATCAGCGTCCACCGAACGATCGTGGTCCTACACCTGGTCGGCCACCGCGGCCCGTCTACGACGCATCTGCGACGACGTCTCGTCGCGCTCGCTCGTGGACTGCGCCTGACCGTCTCCGGTGGCCGGCTCCTGACCGTGTCCGACCAGGCGTTGGGGTCCGACGAACTGGCCATCGTGGCGTCCGTGGTCGACGACTGGCTGGCCCGCACCTTGACCGAGAACCCGGTGCTGGCCGCCGTGGAGAGCGACCTCGACGTGGGCGCGCTGGAACGCCGCTGGTTCGTCCGCATCGAAGGCGAGGAGAAGGACGTCTCGACCATCCGACTGTCGTTGCGCCAGCGGATGCTCCACCACGAGACGTACCTGATGCCGTCGCCCGAGGAGAACCACGCCGACTTCCACGCCCACCTGCTCGAGCGAAACCGCCACCTGGTGGGCGTGACCTTCTGCATCGGCGAGGAGGAGGCGGTGTTCCTGGTGGGGGCCATCCCGGCCTCCACGGTCGACGACGCAGAGTTGGACCGCATCCTCGGGACGGTCTGGACGGCCGTCGAGCGGTGCTTCCGGCCGGCGCTGCGGATCGGCTTCGCCAGCCGGTTCGGTTCCTGAGCCGCTGCGGCCTATCAAGTGGTAGAACTTACGTTGACTTTCAATACCTTTGGACTTATCGTGCCCGTCGGAGCCGGTGGCCGATACGTCGGGGTTCGATCGGGGAAGTGAGTTCTCCGATGCCACGGCCGCCGGCTTCACCGCGTCCCGGCTCGTCGACGGTCGGCAGGCCGTCGCGCCTGCTCGTCTTCTCTGTCACCGCGATGGCCCTGCTCAACAATTCGGTCCTCATGAGCTCCACGCCGGAGATCCTCGAATCATTCGGCGAACCGGTCTCCCGGGCCGGGATGCTCATCGCGGCGGGGACCCTCACCGGCATCGTCGCCGCACCGGCCATCGGCTTCCTGGCCGACCGGTACGGGCGCAAGCGAATCCTCGTGCCGTGCCTGCTGGTGTTCGGCACCTTCGGCAGCCTCGGTGGGTTCGCCCCGTCGCTCGAATGGCTGCTGGCCATCCGGATCATCCAGGGCCTCGGTTCGGCCGGGCTCATCAACCTGGTCGTGGTCCTCATCACCGATCACTGGTCCGGACTCGACCGGGCGCGGCTGCTGGGCCAGAACTCGGCGGTCATCACCGGCTTCCTGGCCATCTTCCCGTTCCTCGGCGGGGTCACCACCGACCTGTTCGGCTGGCGGTGGAACTTCGCCTACTACGGCATGGCGCTGCTGGTGGGCGCCGCGGTGGCCCGCTACCTGGATGACCCGTGGGTCGGCCGGCCGGTGCCGGTGGGCCGCCAGTTCCGCATGGCCATGGCCGAGGTGGCCATCCCGGTCAACGCGGTCACCATCGCGCTGGGGTCCCTGACCTTCTTCGTGATGTTCGGAGTGTTTCTGACCCTCATCCCCATCCATCTCGACGAGGTGTTCGGCCTCGGCCCCACCGAACGGGGTCTGGTGGCTGCCGTTCCCGCCGTCACGTCCACGGCGACCTCCCTGACCGTGACCTGGTTCCGGACCCGCCTCTCGGTCGGCTTCATGGTGGCCACCGGCCTCGGGGTGTTCGCGGCCACCTTCGTGGCCATGGGTCTCGGCTCGCTGTGGCTGTTGGTGGCCGCCGCCGCCGTGTACGGCCTGGCCGAGGGTCTGACCATCCCCACCCTCCAAGATCTGGTGGCCGAGCGGGCGCCCGAACACCTGAGGGGCGTCCTCATGGCCATCTGGGTGGGGGGCCTCCGGGTCGGACAGACCACCGGACCGCTGATCGTGGGGGTGGCCATCGGTCTCTGGTCCACCAGCACCGTCCTGATGCTGGCCGGTGGCGCCGTCGGGTGCCTCGCCGTGGTCCTCGCCGCCTCCCGGATCCTGCCCTCGGGCCGTCCCGTGGCACCCACCGGGCCGGGGTCGGCGACCGACCTGAACGGATAGGTTCGCCCCGTGACCGATGGAGTGGCCGTTGAACCCCAGACCATGAGACTCCAGGTGATCGGCGGAGGGAAGATGGGCGAGGCCCTGCTGGGCGGCCTGATGGTCGACGGCTGGGCAACGGCCGACCAGCTCCACGTCGTCGAACCGGACGGCGACCGCCGTGTCGTGCTGGCCGAGGCGCTGCCCGGCCTCTCGGTCGGCGATGCCGCGTTGCCCGGGGTCGACACCCTGGTGGCCGTCAAGCCCCATGTGGTGGCCGAGGTGTGTGCCGGACTGGCCGAACTGGGCGTGCCCCGGGTGTTGTCGATCGCGGCGGGCGTCACCACGGCGGCCATGGAGGCGGCGTTGGGCGACGGCGTGCCCGTCGTGCGGGTCATGCCCAACACCCCGTCTCTGGTCGGCCAGGGTGCGGCGGCCGTGGCCGGTGGAAACACGGCGACGGCCGCGGACCTCAACTGGGCCGCCGGGATCCTCGGAGCGGTCGGCGAGGTGGTGGTGGTTGACGAGTCGTTGATCGATGCCGTGACCGGGTTGTCGGGCTCCGGTCCGGCCTACGTGTTCCTGCTGGCCGAGGCCCTCATGGCCGCCGGCATCGCCGAGGGCCTCCCCGCTGACGTGGCCGTCACCCTCACGGAGCAGACCCTGTTGGGGGCGGCCACCCTGCTCAAGGTGTCCGACGAATCGCCAGCCACCCTGCGGGAGAACGTCACGTCCAAGGGCGGGACCACGGCAGCCGGCCTCGCCGTGTTCGAGGCCGCCGGATTCCGGGACCTGGTGGTCGACGTGGTCGCCGCGGCCGCTGCACGGTCGCGCGAGCTGGGTGCCTGACCGGCCGTCGACCATGGGACAGCGACACGACACCCTCTCCTTCCTCTCGGACTACGGCACCGACGACGAGTTCGTGGGCGTCGTCCATTCGGTGGTGGCCTCGGTGGCCCCCCACCTGCGGATCGTCGACGTCACCCACGGGATCGCCCCGCATGACGTGCGGGCCGGTGGTCTGGCCCTGGCCCGCAGCGCCCAGTACCTGTGCCCCGGGGTAGTCCTCGCCGTGGTCGATCCCGGCGTGGGTACCGCCCGGAGGGGTGTGGCCATCGAGGTGGGCGGCGGTCAGTCGGTCCTCGTCGGCCCCGACAACGGCCTGCTGGCACCGGCGGTGGCCATGGTGGGTGGAGCCGACCGGGCCGTCTCGCTGACCGATCCGGCGTGGCACATCCCGTCCCAGGGCACGACCTTCGACGGCCGTGACGTATTCGCACCGGTGGCCGCCCACCTGGCTTGCGGTGTCGACCTCGCCGAGATGGGCGAGTCGATCGACCCCAACGGCCTGCTGCCCGCCGTCGTCTCGACGGCTGCCGTGGAGGCCGACGGCCTGCACGCCGAGGTGTGGTGGATCGACCGGTTCGGCAACGTCCAGATCAACGCCGGACCCGAGGACCTCGACGAGTTGGCCGACGACCCCTCGACCGACCGGTTCCGGGTTCGCATCGGCGACCGGGTGCTCCCGGCCCGGCGGGTCAGTGCCTTCGACGAGGTCGACCCGGGCGGCCTCGGCCTGCTGGTCGACTCGGCCGGTTTGGTCTCGCTGGTGATGTGTCGAACCTCGGCGGCCGCCGACCTGGGCCTCGGGCCGTCGGACCCCGTGATCGTCGAGGCGTCCGACGGGCCGTCCGGTGGAGTGGCCACGCCGGTCAGCCTCGGTACGCGGCCCGAATCCACGCCGCAGCGAGGGGAGTCCTGATGCGCCTCGGAACCACGATCGTCACCGCTCTGCTGCTGATGGCCATTCTCGGTGCCGCCGTTGTGCAGTTCGTCCTGCTGGTCGACTGAGCCGAGACCGGCGCGCCGGTCAGGTGGCGGGTCAGGAGCTGGTGGCAGACCTTGATCCGGTGGCGGTGAGCGCCCCGGCGAAGATCAACGAGATTCCGACGAGCAGTGACACGGCGAAGCCCGTCATCTCGTTGAGGACTGAGTTGAGTAGGCCGCCCCAGCTCAACACAAGGGCTCCGGCCACGATCAGGCCGTTGCCGGTCGCTCCGCGTCGGGCCGCCGGCCCCCCGATGCGACCGAGTCGGACCATTGACCAGGCCGACCCGACGATCACGACCAATGCGCTCACCGACGAAGCCAACGCGGCGGCCACCCGGGGACCGGCCCCGAACACCACCGAGCCCTGCGGGAGTTCGCCGGCCGCGAAGGCCCCCGTGCCGTCTGCCAGCGGCGCGGCCATCACCACCCCGGCGGCGAAGGCGCAGGCCAACACGGTCACCACGGCAATGCGGTCGGCCGTGCGCCGCGACGCCAGCAGGTACACCGTGCCCAGAGCCAGTACGGGCACGTTCAGGACGGCCCCGAAGGCGTAGAACGCCCGGAACGATCCCGCTGACCAGCCAGCCGACGCCCCCCACCAGAGCGCCGCTGCACCGGCGGCGAACAGTCCGAGCGACGCCGACCAGGCCAGGTCCTGGGGTCGTCGTCGGTCGAGCCAGCGTTCCAGGACGGTTGCCGCGAAGGCCAATGAGACGAGCGCGGCGGCCGCGGCGACCGGGGACTGCGTGTTCACGGGCGCCAACGGTATTGGTCCGTCGTCCCAGCCCGGTTCCCGCAGGGAGGCGGACCCGGAACCCGTCACGGGAGGTGCTATGTGAATCAGTGCACAAGCGCGTAGTTTTGAGCCATGGCGATGTCCGATGAACTGGGCCGCGAGCCGACCGGCGGCTCAGCGGAGTCCATCCCCGCGGCCACGGTGGCCAGGCTTCCCGTCTACCTGCGGGGACTGGTCGGGTTGGCCGAGACCGGTGTGCCCACCGTGTCGTCGGTCGAGTTGGCCGATATGGCTGGCGTCAACGCCGCCAACGTTCGCAAGGACCTCTCCTACCTCCACGCCCACGGAACCCGGGGCGTCGGCTACCAGGTCGACCACCTGATCGGGGAGATCAGCCTGGTGCTGGGCGGTGGCGTCCCCAGCCCGGTGGTCATCGTCGGCATCGGCAACCTCGGTCGGGCTCTCAGCCGGTACGACGGGTTCGTGGTCGGCGGGTTTCCGGTGGCCGGCCTGGTCGACGCCGACCCGACGGTGGTGGGCAAGCGCATCGGCGGTCGGACGGTGCGTCCGGTCGCCGAGCTGGCCGACGTGGTCGCCGAGTCCGGGTGCACGGTGGGGATCATCGCCACGCCGGCCGCTGCGGCCCAGGAGGTCGCCGACCACCTGGTGGCCGCCGGCATCCTCTCGGTACTCAACTTCGCTCCGTCGGTGGTCCAGGTGCCCGATCACGTCGATCTCCGCCAGGTCGACCTGGCCACCGAGTTGCAGATTCTCGGCTACCACCAGCATCGTCGGATGGCCAGCGGGGCCACCGCCCGGGTCGCCGGGTGATCGACATCTCCGCAGTTCGGCCCGGGGGTTGGAACGCGCCCCCGCCATCGGGAATGCTGGAGTCCCTGAGGGCGCCAACCGGCGCCGATCGCCCAATCCAATCGTCCCCCCACCGACACCCCGGCCCCCCGGTCGTGTCGGAGAAACAGGAGTAGCGACCCTTGTCGGTCGTAGCCGTCGGACTGAACCACCGGACCGTTCCCCTCGACCTGCTCGAGCGGATGACGGTGCCCGCGTCCCGTCTGCCTAAGGCGCTGGCCGACCTCACCTCGCGGGAGAACGTCACCGAGGCCGTGGTGCTCTCGACCTGCAACCGCATCGAGGTGTACGCCTTCGCCGAGCGGTTCCACGGCGCCTACCAGGACATTCGGAACTTTTTCGCCGAGGCCTCCCACGTGGCCCCCGAGGAGTTCTCCGACCACCTCACCAGCCTGTTCGACGGTGATGCCGCCCGCCACCTCTTCTCGGTGGCCTCCGGCCTCGATTCGGCGGTTCTGGGCGAACACGAGATCCTCGGCCAGGTCCGGACGGCCTGGGAGACGGCCGCTACCGAGGGCGCCGTCGGCCCGGTGCTCAACCCGCTTTTCCGGCATGCCCTGGAGGTCGGCAAGCGGGTCCGCACCGAAACGGCCATCTCCCGCAACATCACGTCGGTCTCGCAGGCCGCGGTGGCCATGGCCACCGAGCGGTTGGGCACGCTGGAGGGTCGCCAGGTCATGGTGGTTGGGGCCGGCGAGATGGGCGAAGGCCTGGCCCGCGCTCTGCACGGCGGGGGTGTGGCGTCGATCCTGGTGGCCAACCGCACATGGGAACGGGCCGTCGACGTGGCCGAACGACTGGGCGGCACCGCGGTCCGCCTCGACGACCTGCCCCGCCTCCTTCCCGAGGTCGACGTGCTGTTGACCTCCACCGGTGCCTCGGCGGTCATCCTCGAACACGGCGACCTGGCCTCGGTGGTCGGTGAGCGCCAGGGCCGTGAGCTGCTGGTCGTGGACATCGCGGTGCCCCGCGACGTCGATCCGACAGCCGGAGAGATCGATGGCCTGACCCTGCTGGACATGGACGACCTACGGGTCTTCGCCGAGGCGGGGATCCGGGAGCGCCAGCGAGAGGTCACCGCGGTGCAGGCCATCGTGGACGCCGAGTTGGACCGGTACGTCGACGAGTCGACGGCCCGTTCGGTCGCCCCGCTGGTGGCCAATCTCCGCGGACGCGGAGACGCCGTCCGGCAGGGCGAGTTGGAACGACTGGCCTCCCGTCTGGGCGATCTGGACGATCGACAGCGTGAGGCCGTCGAGGCCCTGGCCACCGGCATCGTCGGCAAGCTCCTGCACGAGCCGACCGTCCGGATGAAGGATGCCGCCGGCACGGCCCGGGGCGAGCGTCTGGCCGAGGCCCTGCGCGACCTCTTCGACCTGTAGCGGCCGGCGTGCATCTCCGTGCCGCGACCCGTGGCAGCGCCCTGGCGCGCTGGCAGGCCGATCGCATCGCCAACCTGGTCGCCGCTGCCCTGCCGGGCACCACCGTGGAGATCGTGGTCGTGGAGACCACCGGTGACCTCGACCGCACCACGCCGCTCGAGCAGATGGGCGGGCAGGGGGTGTTCGTCAAGGAGGTCCAGGCTGCGGTGCTCGACGGCCGGGCCGATCTGGCCGTCCACTCGGCCAAGGACCTGCCGGCCGTCACCCCCGATGGCCTCGTGCTGGCCGCGGTGCCCGAGCGGGCCGATTCACGCGATGCGCTGGTGGGCTGCCGGTTTGACGACCTCGCCCGGGGTGCCACGGTGGCCACCGGGTCGATCCGTCGTCGGACCCAGTTGTGCCATCGCCGGCCCGATCTGACCTTCGAGGGCCTACGGGGCAACATCGGCACCCGTCTGGCGACGTTGGACGGGTCTACCGCTCCGGACGCCATTGTGGTGGCCGTCGCCGCCCTCGATCGGCTGGGCCTGACCCCCGCGGTGGTCGACCGACTCGACCCCGCGGTCCTGCTCCCCCAGGTGGGCCAGGGCGCACTGGCCGTGGAGTGTCGGGCCGACGACGTTCCGGTCCTCGAACTCATGGCTGCCGTCGATGATCCGATGGCCCACCGGACGGTGGCCGCCGAACGGGCCTTCCTCTCCGAACTGGGTGCCGGATGCGACCTGCCGGTGGCCGCCCTCGCGGTGCTGCCCGACGGCCTCGACGGTGGCCTCCACCTGACCGGCTCGGTGTCGTCCATGGACGGCACCGTCCTGGTACGCGAGGAGCGCTCCGGGTCGGACGGACCAGCGTTGGGTCGGGCCGTGGCCCGGTTCCTCCTGGACGATCAGGGTGGGGCCGCCCTGCTGGGCCGGTGAGCGGCGTGGCGACGCCGGCCCCGATCCGGGACCCATTGACCGGGTGCACCATCGTCGTCACCCGAGCCACCGACCAGGCCCGCTCGCTGGCCGACGCCCTGCGTGGCCGGGGCGCCGATGTGGTCGAGTTGCCGGTCATCGCCATCACCGACCCCACCGACGGGGGAGCGGCCCTGACCAGGGCCCTGGAGCGTGCGGTCGATGGCGGACACGACTGGATCGTGGTGACGTCGCCCAACGGGGCCCGCCGGCTGGCCGCCACGTTCGCCGGGCGTTCCTTCCCCGGGCGGATCGCCGCTATCGGCCCGAAGACCGCCGAGCCACTGGTCGACGGCGGTCATCCTGTCGACCTGGTGCCCGCCCGGGCGGTGGCCGAGGGGCTGCTGGTTGAGTTCCCGGCACCCGACGGTGACGGCTCGGCACGGATTCTGCTGGCCCGGGCCGAAGAGGCCCGCGACGTTCTGCCCGACGGGCTCCGGGTCGCCGGCTGGGAGGTCGAGGTGGTGGTTGCCTACCGCAACGTGGCACCAGAGGTGGATCCCGAGTTATTGGCCACCGCTGCTCGGGCCGACCTGGTCACCTTCACGTCCGAATCCACCGTCCACCGGTACCACGACCTGTTTGACGATCTCCCCGGGTCAGCGGGTTCGCCGGTCACCCCGATCCACGCAGCGTGCATCGGGCCGATCAGCGCCGCGGCGGCCCGTCAGGCCGGACATGTGGTGCTCGAGGCCGATCCGCACTCGGTCGACGGCCTGGTGGCCGCCGTCGAGGAGTGGGCCGCAGCCCGGACCGACTGACCCACGGGGTCCTGTTCCCGAGGACTTCGGTCCTCCGTAGGCTCTGGGGCGTGGAGTACCCCGTCTCGCGGCCCCGCCGCCTGCGCCGCACGGCCGGCCTCCGGCGCCTCGTGGCCGAGACCCGTCTGTCGGTCGACGACCTGGTCGCACCGTTGTTCGTCCGTGAGGGCATCGACGAACCACAGCCCGTGGCCTCCCTGCCCGGCGTGGTCCAGCACACCCGGGTCAGCCTCCGCGCCGAGGTGGCCGCCCTGCGGGACCTTGGCGTTCCCGCCGTCGTCCTCTTCGGCGTGCCCGAGAAGAAGGACGCCGTCGGTTCCGAGGCGTGGAACCCGGACGGCATCGTTCAGGTGGCCCTGCGGGACCTGCGCGACGAGGTGGGCGACGACGTGGTGCTCATGGCCGACCTGTGCGTCGACGAATACACCGACCATGGCCACTGCGGCGTGCTGGACGGTCACGGCTCGGTCGACAACGACGCCACCCTTGAGCTCTACGCCCGGGCCGCCGTGGCCCAAGCCGACGCCGGGGCGACCGTCACCGCCCCCTCGGGGATGATGGACGGCCAGGTTGCGGCCATCCGTGGCGCCCTGGACGACGCCGGCCACCAGCAGACGGCGATCCTGGCCTATTCCGCCAAGTACGCCTCGGCGCTCTACGGGCCGTTCCGCGACGCGGTCGACGTGGAGATCGCCGACGGTGGCGACCGGAAGGGCTACCAGCAGGACCCATCCAACGCCCGCGAAGCCATGGTGGAGATCCTGGGCGACATCGACCAGGGCGCCGACATGGTCATGGTCAAGCCGGCGCTGGCCTACCTCGACGTGATCGCCGAGGCCCGGGCCGCCATCGACGTGCCGCTGGCCGCCTACCACGTCAGCGGCGAGTACGCGATGGTTCAGGCCGCAGCGGCCAACGGCTGGTTGGACGGCGACGCCGTGGGGATGGAGCATCTGTTGTCCATCCGACGGGCGGGGGCCGACTTCATCCTCACCTACCTGGCCCGACGGGCCGCCGAACTCCTCGGCGCCTGAGGTCCGGATTGATGGGCGCCAACCTCGACCTCTTCGACCGCGCCCGGCGGGTGATTCCCGGTGGGGTCAACTCGCCGGTCCGGGCCTTCGGGTCGGTCGGTGGCACGCCCTACTTTGTGGACCGGGCCGAGGGCCCGTACCTGTGGGACGTCGAGGGTCGTCGCTACATCGACTACGTGCAGTCCTACGGCCCGGGCATCCTCGGCCACGCCCACCCGGTGGTCCTCGAGGCCATCGCCCGCGCTGCATCGGCCGGCACCACCTACGGCGCCCCGACTGAGGCCGAGGTGATCCTGGCCGAGATAGTGGTCGACCGGATCGCCGGGCTGGAATCCGTGCGGTTCGTCTCGTCGGGCACCGAGGCCACCATGTCGGCCATCCGCCTGGCCCGGGGAGCCACCGGACGGCCGGGCATCGTGAAGTTCGCCGGTTGCTATCACGGCCACGCCGACGCGCTGCTGGCCGCCGGCGGCAGCGGCGTGGCCAACCAGGGCCTGTCGGGTTGCGACGGCGTCACCGACGGTGCGGTTGCCGACACTATCGTCGCTCCCTACAACGTGGTGCCCGCGCTTGACGACACCGTCGCGGCGGTCATTGTGGAGCCGGTGGCCGCCAACATGGGACTGGTTGCTCCAGCCGACGGGTTCCTCAAGGGCCTGCGGGCCGCCTGCGACGCAGCGGGAGCCCTGCTCATCTTCGACGAGGTCATCACCGGCTTCCGGCTGGCCCCTGGTGGAGCCGCCGAACGATTCGGGGTGACCCCGGACCTGTGGTGCTTCGGCAAGGTCATCGGTGGCGGCCTGCCGGTTGGGGCCTTCGGCGGACGCTGGGACGTCATGGAACACCTCGCCCCCCTGGGTGGTGTGTACCAGGGCGGCACGCTCTCCGGGAATCCGCTGGCCATGGCGGCCGGACGCACCACCCTGGAGCTGCTCGACGACGGGGCCTTCGACCGCCTGACCACCACGGCGGCCCGCCTGGCCAATGGGTTGGCCAGCGCGTTTGCCGCGGCCGGCCTGGCTTCGGTCCTGCCCCGGGTGAGCTCGTTGCTCGGCATGTACTTCGGTCCAGATGTCGATGATGGCGGCGGCCCGGTCGCCCCGCCGACCGACTTCGACGAGGCGAAGGTGCTGGCCGACAACGGCCTGTACCCGAAGGTGTTCCACGCCCTGTTGGATCGGGGCGTGGCCCTGGCTCCCGGGGCCTACGAGGCGCTCTTCCCGAGCCTCGCCCATGACGACGCGGTGGTCGACGAGACCATCGACCTGGCGGCCGACGCCGCCGCTGCCGTCGTCTCCTCCCTCACCTGAGCGGACTTTCGACCCACCCACCTCCTGACCTGTCACGGCAGGGCTGTATGGGTAGGGTGACGATCAGACATCAAGAGTGCGGCGTGCCCACCCGGGCCCGTCGTCGCCAACCGAGCCCTTCTGGGGCCGCGGTGGCTTGCCAAGTGCAGATGTGCACCCGAGTTAAGAGGTGAAAAAGTGCCCCATTATGATTCCGCCGACTCTGTCGGCACCTCCCTCGACCCGGCGAGGGTCGATCCCGACACTCGCCGGCGCCGGCGCCGCCTTCGGCTCCTGAACGCCGACCTCGAGAAGATCGGGATCCTGAACGTCCTCGGACGAGACTGGCTGTCCATCGACGGGGAGACCGGTGACCTCATGTTCGGCCGGGTCTCCGCCGAGCGGTACCTCGTGCTGCAGATGCAACTCGACGAGATCGCCGCCGGGGGTCACCGTCCGGCGTTCGTGCCGCCCCGTCGTCGGCAGGTCGAGGCGTACTCCGCGGCACCGGTCCGGCCGCCGGTCATCGCCCTTCCGGGACGGTTGGGCCCTCACATCGGAGGTCGCCAGTGAGCGCCGTCGAGTTCTCCCTCACCAACGAGGAGTGGGAGCGCCTCGACGCCGTACTCGGGGCCATCTGCCCCGACGATCTGGTGAACCCCCCGCTCCTCTTCTATCCCGTGCCCGGGACCGACCGGCTTCCCCACTGGAGCTTTCTGGGGCACGACGGCACCCTGGTCGGGGTCGAACACGAGGCGGAACCCGGGGTGGGTCGCGGGCCCTTCGGTGCCTTCTTCCACTTGCCCACCCTCTTGTTGCGACACGGCGCGTTGCTGGCTCGTCTGGAGGGTGACTGCTGCCTGGTCGCCGACTCCGAGGGCTACGCCCACCTGGTGGCCGGTCAGGGCTCGGTATCGGTCATGGATCGCCCCGGCAGGGGTCAGATGGGGCCGCCGGGTGGCCCGCCGATGCCCGCGGAGCTGTGCCCGCTCGCCGAGCGGGTGTTGGAGGCCGGTGCCATGTACCGGGCGTTGACCGTGGCCGGGGTGTGGCCCGTCGAGGTTCCGTCCGACGCGGAGTCGCCGGTGCTCGAGGTGGCGATCGAGGGCGATCACCTCGCCTTCGGCGTGAACTGGCGGTCCCACGGCCTGTACCGGGCCACCCATCGGGCGCCCATACACGAACAGGGTCACGCAGAGGGCCACTCAGGGGGGGAAGCGTCGATCGGCTTCCGGCACCAGACCCTCCAGCGGCTTCTGGCCAACGCCACCGAACCCGGCGATCTGGTGACGGTTCGCATCTTCGACGCCTGGTTGTGCGTTCAGACCGATCATTGGACGGCATGGGCCGAGCAGGTCGAGGTCGGTGAGTCCACGGTGATGGCCGAGGTCGCTGACCTTCTGGAGAACGTCAGCGTGGGTTACCGGTGGCTGTCGCGCTCCTCGATGGCCGTTCTCTCCGATCCAGAGGTTCGGATAGAGGCGTTCCTCATCGACGACGGAGAGCTGGGGTATCTGCGGATATCGACCGTGCTGGCCACCAGCGTCACCACCAGTCCCGAGCTCCGGCACTGCATGGATGGTCTGGCTTCGGCGGGTATCGGGCTCTCGGTCTGGATCGAGGACGATCGGGTGGTGGCCGCCACCGACCTGACCACCGACCGCCTCGCTGATCTGCCGACCAGGCTGGAGTCGTTCCACCGTCGGGTGGAGGGATTGGACATCCTGGTGACCGACATGGCGGGGGCCGTCCAGACGGAGCTCTTCTCGACCTCGGAGGGGCCGGCAGGTGCCTGACCACCGACCGGTTTCATCCCGGTGGACGCGTCGTCGGCGGCGTCCGGGCGGTCCGTGGCGGGCTGGGTGGCACGCCCTCACCGAGCCCGCGATCCAGGTCCACCCCCTCATCACCGTCTGTCGGGGTGCGGGCCGGTTGTCGTTGGCGGTCGCCTTCAGTCGGGTGGGGGCCGGACGCCGGGTCGTCGTCGACTCCATGGCTAAGGCACGGGGGCTTCTGGTTGCTTTGGGGTGCAGCGGCCCGGTGGCTGACGAACTCCTAGCGACCGCCTGTCAGGGACCGGACAGGTACGGACTGCCAGTGACCGACCGGCTGCTGGTCGAAGCCGAACTCCCGGGGCCTGAGATCCAGAAGTAGGTCGGGCCCGGTTCAGGCGTCCCGGAGTGACCGGGCCCGACGGAGCAGTTCGGACTCCGGTGCCGACCCGTCGGCCAGGTCGAGAGCCATCTTCTTGCCCAGCTCGACCCCCCACTGGTCAAACGGGTTGATCCCCAACAGGGCGGCCATGGCCACCGTCCGGTTCTCGTAGAGGGCGATCAACTGGCCGAGGGTCGACGGCGTCAGTTCCGGCAGGAGGATGGCCGTCGACGGACGGTTCCCGGGGAAGGTCCGATGGGCCACCAGATCGTCGCTGATCCCGTCGGCGCGGGCCTCGTCGTCGGTCCGTCCGAAGGCGAGTGCGTCAGCCTGGGCGGCGAGGTTGGTCATCTGGATCTCGGCACCTTGCGGCGAACGGGCATCGTCGCCCGCCGGCCGGGCCACGCCGATGAAGTCCACAGGAATGACGTCGGTGCCCTGGTGGAGAAGTTGGAAGAAGGCGTGCTGGGCGTCGGTGCCGATCCCGCCCCACACCACTGGACCGGTGGCCGTCTCCGGGTCTTTGCCGTTCTCGCAGACCCCCTTACCGAGGCTCTCCATCGAGAGTTGCTGGAGGTACGGGGTGAACAGGCGAAGTCGGTGGGCGTAGGGGACGACGGCCAGCGAACCGCGACCGAGGTGGCAGCGGTTCCACACGTCAGCGAGGGCCAGCTGGATCGCCGCGTTCTCCGCTGGCGGTCGGGTGGCCGAGAGATCGTCGACCAACCGCATGCCGGCGAGGAGATCGTCGAAGGCCTCCGGCCCTATGGCCACCATCACGGGCAGGCCGACCGCTGAACCCAGCGAGAAACGCCCACCGACCGCTAGGGGGATCTCGAAGATCCGTTCATCATCAACGCCGAGGGCTCGTGCCCGGTCGGGGGCCGCGGTCACCGCGATGACGTGGTCCATGACTGCGTCACCGACGCCATCGGCCAACCATGCGAGGGCGCCGTCCAGAGCGGTCAGCGTCTCAGCCGTGGTGAACGACTTCGAGCAGGCGATCACCAGGGTCGACGCGGGGTCCAGTCCGTTCAGGGCCTCGATCAGGTCGTCGGCGTCGGCGCTCGACGAGAACCGGATCTCGACGTCTGGATGGGCGATGTGGCGAAGGGCATCCACGGCGAGCGCCGGTCCGAGGTGGCTCCCGCCGATCCCGAGTTGCACGAGTGCGTTGATCCGGGTGGCGGTGGAACCGGTCGCAGTGCCCGCCCGGATCGCCGAGGCCAGCTCGGTCATCCGCTCGAAGGTGGCCAGACCGGCTTTGACCTCAGGGTTGGTGGCCAACCCGTCCCGGGCTCGCATCGCCCCGTGGATCGCCGCTCGGTTCTCCGAACCGTTGACCGTGTCTCCGAGCAGCGTCCGCGTCAGGTTGTCGACGACCCGGCGTTGTCGAGCTAGATCGTGCAGGAATCCGACGGTCTCATGGGTCAGGTGCTGGCGTGAGAGGTCGATCCAGAGATCGGCACATTCGAATCCCAGCCGCTCGCCGCGGGTCGGGTCGCCGGCGAACAGATCGCGGAGCGAGGGCAGGCCCAGATCGGCATGGTTCTCGAGCTCTGCCCATGCGGGCGCGGCGTGCGCGGGTCCATCGGTGGGGAGTCCGTCGTCGAGGGGGTGGCTCACGTCGGTCATTCTCGCCCGACCCGACGGCTGACGGGGGTCATGGCCCTCCGACCGGCCGTCCGGATGGACGTCGACCGGTCGGGAGTCCTGCGTCAGGCGTCGACCAGGCGGTCGGGGACCAGGCGGACGACGCCGGCGATGGCTGAGTAGGCGGCCTCGGCCGCCCCCCGGTCCTCGTCGCGCATCAGGTTGGCCATGATCCGCAGAGCCCACTCCATGAGCGGCTGGGACCGCATCCCCACCCGGGTCAACTCCCGGATCAGCGTCGGGTTGCCGATGACCCTGGAGAACAGGCGGGCCACCTTGAAGTAGAGGCCGTACTCCTCGTCAAGCAGGTCTGGGTAGCGGGCCAGCAGGGCGTCGTCGCCCCGGGCCGTCGCCTCGGCGATCAGGCCGGCGGCCATCCGCCCCGTCTCGTAGGCGTAGTCGATGCCCTCGCCGTTGAACGGGTTGACCGAGCCGGCGGCGTCGCCCACCACCAGCCAGTTGGGTCCGGCCTTGGGCCCGACCGAGCCGGCCATGGGCAGTCGGCCTCCGGTGGGCGCGGCGATGGGTCGGGTTGGGTCGATCTGCCAGTGCTCGGGAAGCGTGCAGGCGAACTCCTCGAAGAGGTGGCTGGTGTTGATCTCCTTGTAGTCCCGGAAGGTCGACAGCAGCCCGATGCCCACGTTGATGGTGCCGTTGCCCACCGGGAAGATCCAGCCGTAGCCGGGCATGGCGTTGCCTTCACGGTCCCGGACGTCGAGCGACGATTCGATCCACGGGTCGTCGTGCAGAGGACTCTCGAAGTAGCCGCGGATGGCCATGCCCATCGGGTAGGCCCGGTCGCGCACCGTGCCCAGGGCCCGGCCGAAGCGGGAGTTGGCCCCGTCGGCCACCACCACGTGGCGGGCCCGGATGGCCAGTTCGGTGCCTGATGCCTTGTCCACGACGACCGCGCCGCCGATGGCTCCCGGCGGCGCTCCGTCGGGCGGATCCACCGGTCGGAGGGCTTCGGTTCCCTGGAGCAGGGTCGCCCCGGCGGACACCGCGTGGTCGGCCACGAAGGCGTCCAGGTCGCAGCGTCGCACCACGTAGCCGTAGGACGGATAGACGCTGTGGTCGGGCCAGGCCATCTCGATGGTCCGACCGTGGGCGATGGCCCGCAGGCCATCGAACCGGTGGTAGCGCTCCAGCATGGGGCCGAGGCCCATCTCCTCGAGCTGGTGGACGGCTCGTGGCGTCAGGCCGTCGCCGCAGGTCTTGTCCCGGGGAAAGGTCTTGCGTTCGACGACGACCACGTCGAGGCCGTGGTCAGCCGCCCAGTAGGCGGTGGCCGCGCCGGCCGGTCCGCCTCCGATGACGAGGAGGTCGACCAGCAGGTCGTGGAGCCCGTCGTTGAGAGAGGGGTAGGTCATGGGTGCTGCGCGGTGGGCTCGGCCAGGACCGGGGGGTCGGTCCGGGGGTCGGTCCGGGGGGTCAGTGCCCGCCGGCGTCCCCGCCGACGGAGTCCAGGATGGCCTGGATCTCGTCGACGGTCACCGTCGCCGGATCGAGGTGGCCCGAAAGGTCCAACTCTCCACCGTGGACGGCGGCGTCGATGGCCTCGGCCAACGCTGCGTCATCGTCGGAGCCCGACAGGCGGGCCCGTTCGTGGAGCACCACGCCGATCAGTTCCTCGGCCGTGAGCACATCGGCCCAGCCGGGCATCCCGCCCTCGACGATGCGGCCACGGCCAGCGTCGCCGTAGGCGTTGCCGAGGCCGAAGCCGTCAGATCCCCTAGCCACCCACTCGATGTGGTCCGCGGCGTTCGGGAAGGTGATCAGGACCTCGCCGTCGGCCAGGGCGTGGCCGCTCCCGCCGGCGCCGGTGGCGCCGTGACAGCTTGCGCAGCGGGCTTCGTAGACGTGTGCACCCTCGGCCAGGACGCCGGTGGCCTCCTGCGGGGGACGTTCCAGCGTGCCCACGTACGAGATGGCCCAGATGGGCAGCAGCAGCAGCGCGCTGGCGGCCCACCACGGGATCTTCTTGCGGGCGTCGGCGGCGGCTACGTACGGGGCCACGGGTGCCGGTGGTGCCTCGACCACCGGGGCTAGCTCCGGGGTGGCGGGCGCCGCGGTGGCGGGGGTGGCCGCAGCCGCTTCGGCCGGGGCGTCGGCGGCGGGTGCTTCGGTGCCGGCGGCCTTGGCCTTGGCGGCCTGGGCCCGCTTCAGAAGGTGCTCGGGGATCTCGGTCAACGTGGGCTCCGGAGGAGTCTGACGGTGCGGCGAGCCTGGCGGTTCCGGTCGGTGGGAACACCGGCCCGGTCCGGCACGCCGGTCTGGAACAGGGGCAGGTTAGCGGGCGGCCGTGGGGCTCGGGCGCTCCGGACTCCGGTGTCGGATCGGGAGTGGGCGGCACCTCCGGAGGTGCCGGTCCGGATGGCCGCGTGATAGAAACGCCCACTGGATCGCCGCCATGAACCGATCGCCGCCCAGCCGGGTCGACCCCCCCCGGATCGGTCGTCGTGACGGAGATCCAACCGTTAGCATGGTGCGGGTACCGCTTGTGCATTTTTTCACGAAGTCCGCTCGAGTCGCGAGGGAGGGTCTGGATCGATGGTCGCGTTCGTGGCATCCATCGTCGTGCTGCTGATCCTCCTGGGCGGGGTTGACTGGTACCGGAAGCGCACGCCGGCCGACAAGGACTTCACGTGGGGCGAGGCGATGCTCTTCGCCACCTACGTCTTCTTCGTCTTCTGGTGGGTCTACGGCGTGGTGCCCCACCAGTGGCTGACCTGGGCTGACAGTGAGCTCAACTGGCGCCCCGACCGCTTCCTGGTCGGCCCGGAGCTCCCGTGGACCGGCGACAGGGGCGTCGTCGAATGGGTCCTCCCGTTCACCATGACCTACCAGGTCATCCGCGACCTGGTGGCTGTAGTCATCTACAGCATCGCCCTGGGCGGCAACGTTGTGATGTGGCGCCAGTGGCAGGAACGTGGCAAGGCCGACGACGCGCCGAAGCCCACCTCGGAGTACGGCCGGCCGCTGGTCCGGGAGGGGGCCGGAGCGTGAGCGTGACCGACGCCAATCCGGCGCACCCGACGTTCGTCGACGACTACGTCCTGCGCGAGGTCGACGCGGATTGGATGACGACCAACAACCGGGTCAAGCAGTTCATCCACATCGACCAGGCCGAGTGCATCATGTGCGAGGGCTGCGTCGACATCTGTCCGTGGAAGTGCATCCACATGGTCTCGCCCGATGCGGTGGCCGAGTCGGTGGGCACCGAGCAGCCGGGGGTCGACCCCAGCGACCACGTGATCTTCACCATCGACGACGACGTGTGCACCCGGTGCGCACTGTGCGTCGACCGCTGCCCCACCGGGGTGATCATCCTCGGGAAGTGCAACGACGCACCGGCCGACGGCGACGCCCACCAGCGGACCAACACCCACGGCTACGGCTACGGGATGCGGTTGGGCTGATGCACACACCTACGACGGTTTCACAGGAGAGCGGACACCGTGGCTGACGACAAGAAGCCGGCCGGCCAGGCGCTGCAGGAGCAGCTCGGCCAGTTGACCGACCAGGTCCAGGGCTCGCAGGCCTGGAGTTCGATCTTCCGACCGGGCTCGATCTTCCGGAAGGGCTACAACGACAGCCCCCGGAACCGGTCCTACGTGATCATGAACAGCGTGCTGTACCACCTCCACCCGGTGAAGGTGAAGCGCCACGCGGTGAAGGTCAGCTACACCCTCTGTCTGGGCGGCCTGTCCTTCTTCCTGTTCATCCATCTGACGGTCACCGGCATCTTCCTGATGTTCTTCTACCGGCCCACGGCTGCACAGGCCTGGAACGACATCCAGACTCTGCAGACCGCGGTGGGCTTCGGCCTGCTGGTCCGCAACATGCACCGGTGGGCCGCCCACCTCATGGTGCTGTCGGTGTTCCTGCACATGGCCCGGGTCTTCTACCACGGTGCTTACAAGCCGCCCAGGGAGTTCAACTGGGTGATCGGCGTGATGCTCCTGCAGTTCACCCTGCTGCTCTCGTTCACCGGTTACCTCCTCCCATGGGACCAGCTGGCCCTCTGGGCGGTGACGGTGGGAACGAACATGATGGGGTTCACACCCGTCTTCGGCGAACAGGTCCGGTTCGTGCTGCTCGGCGGCGTTGAGATCGGGACCGACACCCTGCTCCGCTGGTACACCCTGCACGTCCTGATGCTCCCGTTCGTGGTGGTCATTTTCATGGCCATCCACTTCTGGCGGGTACGCAAGGACGGCGGCATCTCGGGTCCGCTGTAGGCCGGGCGCGCAGGTAACAGGACGAACCGATGACCGAGATCCCCGAACACCTCCGGAAGCGGGCCGAGGCCGCCAGGGCCAAGGCACAGGGCGCGGCCGCTCCCGCGGGCGGCGATGCCTCCGCGGGCGACGCCGCTCCGGCCGGCGACGACAAGATCCCCAGCCACCTGCTGGACCGCGGTACCGCGGCGGCCGATCAGCCGGCGCCAGCCGCCGGTGTACCTGCGGCTGGTGGATTGGCCGCACCGGCCGGGAGCAGTGGCCCCGACGGCCACAACCAACGCCTGCTGACCGTCGTCAAGTCGGGATCCATCCAGGACACCAAGGCCCTGCCCCAGGACAAGGTCCACGTGTGGCCGCACCTGCTGTTGGCCGAGTTCCTCTCGGCGCTGGCCGTCACGTTGTTCACGCTGCTGTTCTCGATCTTCGTGAACGCCCCGCTGCTCGAGCTGGCCGACTTCAACAAGACGCCCAACCCCTCCAAGGCCCCGTGGTACTTCCTCGGCCTGCAGGAACTCCTCACCATGTTCCATCCGATGGTGGCCGGCGTGACCATTCCCGGCATCGGCCTCTTCCTGCTGATCCTGGCGCCCTACATCGACAAGAACCCGTCCAAGCGACCTGAGGACCGCAAGTTCGCCATCTCATTGATGAGCGTGCACCTCATGTTCTGGTCGGTGCTGGTGATGATCGGGTCCTTCTTCCGGGGCCCCGGTTTCAACTTCATCTTCCCGTGGAACTCCGGCCTCTTCTTCGAACTGTGATCGCCATGGAACCCCTCACCCCATCCGCCATCTCGATGAGCCACAGGAGCTGACCCGTGGGCGTCGTCATCGCGGTCATTCTTCTCGTCGTCCTGGCC
>Ga0315334_10000472_pt1 | contig 24569 bp, 9 predicted proteins | sample M150034915metaG_FD_205555 | JGI IMG/M metagenome (GOLD analysis project Ga0315334, IMG submission 205555) | Ammonia-oxidizing marine archaeal communities from Monterey Bay, California, United States - M1 500m 34915 | ecosystem: Environmental > Aquatic > Marine > Intertidal zone | place: USA... | reverse complement strand
TTCGACGGATCAATGAATATACGGTTGAACTTTATCAGCCACCAACCGGTAACTGGAAACTTGAGAGTTGTGGGCGTTATGAACTGCTAACTGATGGAACGATTGAGTATACATTTGAGTGCGTTCCACGAGAAAATAACTACGCGAAGGGATTTATCGGACTGTTCTGGGCCAGTTACATCGACAAGGCAACGGACAAGGCGATTCACTTTCGAGCCCGCGAACTGGGGACGTCGGGTCCCGCCCGGTGGGTCAAAGCAATCACACCCAAACATGGAGTTCATAGTACGCATCCTCCCGCCGACTACAGGCATGACATTGAAATCGATAAAACGTTTCCGTTGACGCTGGTTGGAAATAAGTCGAAGTACGAGCATGTTGATGCGTGGTATTACGGCGTCAGTGAGTCGATGGCTTTTGCGTTGATGTTCCGGCAGCGTGATCAGATATGGATGGCGCAATCACCGTCGGGCGGTGGAGAAGGCAATCCGGCATGGGATTTTCAATGGTTCATCCCGAATCCCCAGAGAGGGAAGCTTTACGGGTTTACCATGCGGGCGGCCTACCTGCCGTTTGAGAATCAATCTCAAGTTGAACGTGCCACCAGAAAGCATCGAGATGCATTGCAAAAGAAATGACGCTGCCGCAAGTTTGGGGCGGCAATGTCGCCTGCATCTGTCGTATCAAGCGAGGGCTGTTTGAATGCGTTTCACGAGGGGACGCGTCTTTTCGGTTTCATTTCGTAACTGAAACGTTGATGCAGCGAGAAATCGGTTCCGCCATTGCGGTGATAAACGGCGATAGTCTTCCAGAGCAGCTGAACTGAATTTGTAGTCGTGGGAATCGTCGCCCTTCAGGAATACCAGTCGCCTGGCATGGTCGACGACGGATTGGGCATCGCCACCCGCAGACAAGTACTGGTACATCATTTGTGACGCAGCGGGCCGGTCCCTGCCCATCGTTTGAAAAATTGCTCGCACGGATTCCGTTGGCTTTGCCTTATCTTCATGGTTCAAGTCTGTGATGTGGCGGTTTGCCAGCGCTCCACGATCGCGGGCTGCTTCTCGAAACATCGGCAGAAAAGATGCGTTTTGAAGTAACAGGTATTGGCGTGTCTGATCGTTCGCGGCAGTCTTGAACGCATGGTGTAACGCATTCGTTGTGGTGACAGAATGCAAAGATATGATGCCGCGTTGACGCATCATTAATTCCCCGGCGGACGCATAGATCCCGTCCCAAATCGATTGTATAGCGACTCCCGAATTGATCAAATCCACGACCAATTCACTTGCTTGTTCTGGTGAGCAGTCATGGAAAGCTGTCACCAGTTCCCTCGTTGCGCCATTGTCCGCGGTACGGCCACGCCAGTGCGCAGGCATTTTTTCTAATAGGTCCCGATTAAGTCGCCCGGGTCGATCGGCCGGTAAGTCACTTTCGGCTGGATTTGGACTTCCCTGATGATTCAGCATTGCATAGACAAGACTGCGCATCACCGGTTCGGCGTAATCCCATCCGATCGTTTGCAAGGTTCGAAAGGCATTTGAAAGGTAAATTGCTTTGTGACCGATACTACGGAAGTCTCTGGCCGCATAAATGGCGAGCTGGTCGAAAACATCTTGGGCACCCGCGTTGCGTACTAGGCCAGTGATGGCGACGTCGGCTGCCTGTTCGTCCCATTGATCCAGTGCCACACGCAGTTGACCTGCGGCTTTGTGAGCAGCAGGTACCTGAGCCTCGTCAACAGCGGGCAGCGTCCAGTTTCCTTCTGCAATATCGCGAGTCTGGGAATTCTTGAAGTTATCGATAGCCCAGAAAATCGGCAGCCAGCGATCTTCGTCAGCGCTGGACAGACTCGCCAAGTGGGCAGAGTTGACAACCAGAACGGCGTGGAATTTAAAACCGACCGATGGCCGTGGTTGGACATTACGCACACCGGCTAGCAATAGTGCCGCTAACAACTCGCGGTAGCTCAATCCGGATTGAACACGCCGCGCCGTTTCCTCGATGATCGAATCACGAGGCGTTGTTTCCAGAAATTGAACCAAGGGTTCTATATCGGATGAAAACCTGGCGATGCCTCGATCCATGACCACGTCTTCTGCCGAAAGCGGGCCGAGGCCAGCGAGCAACCCACCGAGTCCTAGTCCGGTTGCCGTTTCAGCGAGGAAATTGCGTCGATTGAAAATCATTTTGCCAGAACCTGTTCACGCGATCTGTTAACACAACATTTTCCGTTGCGTCGATTGTAAGCTGCTCGGCCTCTTTGTGTGCGTGAAGTCGCCAACTTAGAGGTTCCTGGGAACACAGAGGGGTCGCTACGCGTTCATTCAAAGTCTGGACGGATGAGAAATCTGAGGGTTAATTGCTCTAATCAAGATCGGTGGCTGTTGCAATGAATTGGCTGCGGTGGTCCAGAAGTGCCGATGGCTCTGAGTCGTTGCTCGACGAAGGAAAGACGACGGTAAATATTCAGGGCCTGGAAGAGTTATCAGACGAGGCTGTAGAGGTTCTGCGGAAGCTCGCTCATCGAATGCGAAATGACGGATTCATGTTGATGGTGCCAACCAGATTCAGTGCGAACCCATCGCTATAGTTGGTGGACGCGACTGTGTTTATTTGATGAGATCGAGCTGTCACCTTGCTGCGCGGTTTTGTGGTTCCGATTGACGGCGCGCGCCGTACACAAACGGCCTCCCCCGGACGCGGAAAACCGCATCGCTAACTGATTTCGCCAGAGCGTCCTTGATCCTCTCGATGGTGTTGTGGTTTAACGCGGTGAATAGGCGTCTACGTGTGCTGCCATGTTGACACTGGTATGATGATCGGCAGTCGATAATGATGGTCAGGTTCTTTGCAAGTCGGTTGTCACGCCTTTCTTATCGAGTTTCAAGTTGGCAGTGGTGAATGTGAGCAAGAGGAGACAGCTATGAATTGGAAAATCGGAAAAAATCATTCCAACTTGCTTGTAACGTTGGTGACGGCATTGATCGGATTGTTCCCGCTGGGGTGGTGCGATCCGCAATGGGTAGCTGCTGATGACCTTGTTGTCGACGTTCTACTGTGGGGGGGTGAAGTCATCGACGGAACAGGGGGACCGGTGCGGACAGCGGATGCTGCCATTTTGGACGGAAAAATTGTCATGCCGAATGCTGGCGATAACGTCACGGCGAAATGGAAAATTGACTGCAGTGGTCTCGTTGTTTGTCCTGGCTTCATTGATCTGCATAATCATTCCGATGGCGAGGTGGAAAAGCCTGAGACTCGCGCGGCGATGAACTATGTCACCCAAGGTTGCACAACCATGGTGACGGGGAATTGTGGTTCCGGTCCCATAAAGGTAGGTGCTTACTATGACAAGATTGATGGTCATGGTGCGGGCACAAATGTTGCGCATCTGCTTCCTCAGGGTGGTCTTCGCAAGGCGGTTCTGAAATCCGAACGGGTCGAACCAACCGAGGCTCAGTTGGAACAAATGTTGGAACTTGCTGAGAACGCTATGCGTGAGGGTGCGTGGGGAATGTCCACCGGTCTGATCTACGTGCCAAGTTCGTTTGCATCAACCAGCGAACTGACGGCTCTTGCCAGGGTTGTGGGACGCCACGGCGGGATCTACGCCAGCCACATTCGTGGAGAGGGCACCAGCCTGTTGGACTCAATTGAGGAAGCTCTCGAAATCGGACGCGACGCCGATGTTCCCGTGCATATTTCCCACTTCAAGGCTGCTGGGCGTGATGCTTGGGGATTGGTACGTGAAGCGACCCGTAAAATTGAGGAGCAACGTTCGCAAGGTTATCAGGTAACTGCCGATCAGTACCCCTATATCGCCTCTAGCACGTCTTTGGGTGCGACCGTTTTGCCAAGTTGGGCGCGTGAGGGAGGTGGAAAGGAATTGCGACAACGACTCGTGAAAGACCGCGACCGATTGCTGCCGCTGATTTCAAAAGCGATTGAGAAAGCTGATCGCGGTGAAGCGATTCGGTTGGCAAAATACGGGGAGTCGCCCGGGTGGGTCGGGATGAATCTGGCTGCCATCGCCAAATCAACCGGACAATCTGTTGTTGACGTGGTTTTTACCATCCTGATGAATGGTGGCGCAAGCGTTGTTAAATTTAGCATGAACGAACAGGATGTGCGGCACGTGATGCGACATGATTGGGTCGCGACCGCATCAGACGGCAGCGCCAAATTACCGGGTCCCACCAAACCGCATCCCAGAAATTACGGAACCTTCCCGCGGAAGATCGCCCATTATTCACTGGCTGAGAAAGTCATCACGCTCGAACAGGCCATCCGAAGCATGACGGGTCTGCCGGCGAAGATTCTCTCGATGAAGGATCGTGGCTTGGTCCAAGCGGGTCTTGCCGCGGATATTACGGTCCTTGATCCAAATGCAATCCGCGACACCGCGACTTTTGATGATCCTCATCAATATGCTGTGGGGATCCGCTATGTTTTTGTCAACGGGCAACCGGCAGTCGTACGGGGGAACCCCACAGGTACTTTGGCTGGGAAATCACTCCGGTTTGCTGGGCGTGGTAATTAGTCGACTTGAGCAAGTGTTAGAGCGAATGAAGTATGCTCCGCTAGGCAACGCGAACAAGTTATAATCTGCTGCAGGGGTTAGCTCTCTTGGCATCCGGTCAAGGCAGTCCTGAGCATCCAGAGCATTCGTTGTAGAATCCGAAAGTCGCTCAGTATGCGTCAGTGCAATGTTTTTCACATAGGCAGGAACTTATGATCGTGCTACAGAAAATTCAATCTGATCTGAATGCGTGTTTCAGGATTGTTCTGGCAATCAATTTTTCAATTTTTAGCGTTTCAATGATTCTTGCTCAACCAGTTTCCGCTCCAGCGGCAACTGTCACTCTGATCGGCGATGTTCCCGCCGCAGAGATATTGGCAAGGCTCGGCGCCAAATTTGAGGCAGGAACCAGCCTGAAGTTGCTTGATGAGTACGCTAACCACTTCGATCGCACTGACCCAAACCGCGATGGCAAACACACTCAACAGGAATATGTTGAACGGGGGCGATACATGACAGCGCAGGCTCGCGCTGGAATTTTTCGTGCTGCCGATGAAAACAACGATGCGGTGGTGACGCGTTCGGAATACGTCTTGAATCGCATCATTACGGATGAAGCAAAAGGAATCATTCAGGGGATGAATGACAGCAGAAGTGGCATGGTTGAAAAGGCTGAGTTTGTTAGTCACGCAACAAAACTTCTTGAGGACGAGAAGCTTGCGAAAGAGTTGTTTGCCAAACTGGACCGGAATAGAGACGGCAAAATACTTGTCCCCGAATACTTGGTTCTTTGGGGGCAATGGGCGCGAGAGGGTCGTGGTTCCGCAAAAGAGCGAATTGCAAAGCGAAGAGAGGTGGTTGCCACCTCTCTCAGTCAGACCGCACCTGCAGCAGCGGTGGTTGATATAGAGGTCAGAGGCCGTCCGGGTGGACCGCCCAGCGTCGAGCAGGTTTTTCAACGCTTTGATCGTGACAAAGATGGAAAACTTGTGAAAGCAGAAATACCTGAGTTTGTACGGCAATTCATTCTTCCGGCTGATGCAAACAAGGATGATGCCGTGACAAAGAAGGAACTTAAAGAATTCCGTGGCAAGGATGGTGCCGGAGGCACAAGAGTCCCAAGTCAGGGTGCTCGCGAAACAGTCCCGAGTGGTCGCCCAACGGACGCTGGTGGTAAAGTCCCCTGAGGTTATGTGTAGGTTGAGAACCCGAAGGATGATTGAAATGCCTCCGCTACGCGGAGTGTCGCAGCGCGTCAATCGGCTTCATGGCTGCTGCGCGGCGTGCAGGATAGATTCCGAACACGATCCCGACGCTAACTGAGATAAAAAAGGCGAGGGGAATTGACCACGGGATGATGGTAGGTTCCATGGTTTGTACTGCATCGGGTAAAGATTCCATCACATCGGGTACGAGTTTTCCCAATCCCTTGGGGTGCCTTATTGTGCGAGTTCCTTGACGCGGATGTTTTTCCAGATCACTTGTCCTTGAGTTCCCTTGTGAATCTGCAAGCCGAAAAACCCATCAGGGTAGCTGCCGTCATCCACCCAATGGGCGACCGGGACGCCGTTGATCCATGTCTTGACCACATTTCCTTGGGCCGAGATGGTCAGCCGGTTCCAGCCTTTGCGATCCAGTGCATCGCGAGCTGCTTGATGTTCCTTCAGCCAGACTGGATAGAAATAGCCGCCACAGCTTTGGCCATAGATTCCACCTGACCAGTAACGGTCACCGGTGATGCCCTCCATTTCAGCCTGGGGACCGAAGACGGTGTTACCTTTTTTACCCGGTTTGGTGCGAGCGCGGAACATGACTCCCGAATTGCCGTCGGCCTCCCACCTCATGTCACAGGAGAAGATGAAGTTCTTGTAGTCAGATTTGTCGGTACACAGGTAGGTGCTCGCTGAGCCAGGTACGCAGGTGCCAACCAGCATGCCTTTGTTGACCTCAAATTTGCATGTCCCGCCTTTGGGAGTCCAGCCGGTGAGGTCCTTTCCGTTGAGCAAAGGAGTGAACCCCTCCGAAACGTCTGGTTCCTTGTCGCTGTTGAGCAGCATCTTCTCTGGGTCAGGAGCGTTTTCCTGAGTTTTGTATTTATTGTGCCACGCAGCCTGCGCGGGGTCCACCGTTCCGGCAACAAGCGTGGTGGGCAGTACGAGAAACGTTGACACGAACAGCATTGCCGTGATTGGGTGGGAAAGGATTGCGATAAGGCTGGTTCTGTAATTCATCATTCGAGGTGGCTCGCGATTGGGATTGTGAAACCATCAGGTGCGGGGCGTCCGCTTGAAGCCCGGCCCCCATAGTCTAACTCGCTGCTGGTATTGCAGGTATTGGTCGCTGAATCAGGCAAGCAATTCCGTATCTTTGACGGGGGGAGCAAAAAGTGCCGTAAATAGCACTGCTCAGGGAATAGACAAGGACGCCGTAACGACCACCAGCGAGCCAACCGACAAACCTCGAATGATTCCGGCCATTGGCATGGGACTACGAACCCATGGGTAAGACCCCGCGGTGATTAGTTCGGACGCGGTTGCGGTGGTCAGAGGTGATTTCCGTGCTAGACGTATGCCCCCACGCCAGAACCGCCTGAGGGATCGTACTCGGCCGCTAATGGAAGCTTGGGCCGATGGTTTTTGGGGTGGTGTCATGCTCGAGCGATATCGCCCAGTTGATAAAGTCAGACTTTGCGAATCAGATGCATGCCGTCTCGACCGCGATAGGTAAGCAGTAGGGATCCGGCGGCCGCCCATTCGTCAAACACCTGTTCAAAAAAAACATGCTCACCAGGCCACGGGAAAGCAAAAAACAGATCGAAATCCGACATCGACAAACCAACTTCACGGTAAACATCACCCTCTTCGGTGCTGACGTTCTTTATGTCGCGATCAAACTCAATGCCTTCTAAAGAGTTCCGCGGTATGAAACTTCCACAATAGAACTCTGCCTCGATGGCAAGTCGCTCGGACAAATCGATGCACTCATCTACGAGTACTTGTTCGATCTCGATGCCGATGGCTTCCATGCCGGCCAGTGAAGCGAGCAGTGTGACAACGCCAAAGCCGCTACCCAGTTCACAAAAGCGATGGCCGGTGCTGAGGTGGTTCTCGAGGATCCACTGCAATGCGTGATCCGCCAACGTGAAATCACAAGTCACGAAATTCTCAATGACCGTCTGATCCCTCAACATAAACGCCTCGATCGCCACGTTCGCCTGATCGATCAACGCTTCAGCAGCCGGATTCTGGGAGTCTTGTTTAATCGAATCGGGGATATCAATTTCTTGAAGAGCCAAGTTCGTACCGCGCAGTGCAGAGTTTTGAAAAGTACCAGCGACAGCATGCTTGCCATGCCAGAAACCGAACACGGATCGTTTTAGACGCGCCAGGTTCCTTGGGGAAGGCCGCTGCACCCTGGCTGAGCTGCAGACTGTTGATTTCAATTCCGAGGCGGGCTCGTTCGCGAGTTTCGTTGCCTCCCCAATCGTGCTCCCACCAGTCGATGCCTTGGGTTATCGCGACTGAGAACCATGAACCTTCATTGATGGATGCGAATCGATATGGGCTGAGCAAAGCCCGGGATTCTGGGCTTCCGATATCAAATACCGTCGGCCAGAGCGACTTCACCGTGAAATAATATGGTCTGAATAGGCCAATCTCTGCGCCACGCAGTGCTGAGGGTCGTGCCGACTATATCGAAGGTTCACAGCCCGCGACGGTCGGATCGAGCCACACTGACCGTTCCAGACAGGTTTCAATCGCGACATCCGAAGGTTCAATACCTAACTTTCGCGACACGACAGATTCCGGAGATTGTTGCTGGCGACTTGGAAGCGGGGCATTAAACTGGAAATGCTCTGTAGAGACGAACACCAGGTGGGAGTCATTGATTTGAATGAACTGGACAATCTGATCGAGGTCGCGACCAATGATCGGGCCACATCGTATGAACGTCGCAACGCCATCACGAAGCTAGGCCAACTCGACGATCAACCTTCGATAGACGCTTTAGTGAACCTGTTGCAGAACGATGATCGATATCTTCGTCGGAATGTTGTTCAAGCGCTTGGGACACACCAATCTGCAGCGGCAGTCCTGGGGCTGATTCGATGCCTGGCTGACCCTGCAGAGAACGTTCGCCGCGATGCTGCCAGCCTACTGGGATCCAAGGGTGACGGTCGTGCCATTGGTCCGCTCACTGAATTACTTGAGGGCAAAGGATATGCCATTCGGCACGCTGCCCAAAGTGCACTTGAGCAATTGGAGCGTGACGGCGTCGTTGCAATCGATGCTGGTTTGAATGAGAGTAAGGCGGCCGATGCATGGGAGTCGCCAACTGACGACGCAGCCACTGAAATACAGACCGCTGCGATATCCGGGCAAGATCCGGAATCATCGCGTGCAACCAACTCATCCGAACAGACAAAGCGGAACGGCGCTGATTCAGCACCAGTCATGCCGGACAATTCAGCCGTCGCTCAGCCCGTGGAGACCCCCCTTCCGAGTCCCGAACCGGAAGCCGTGCCAGATGACGACCCAGGCTCGCTCGAGAGTGTCCACGCGATCCCAGCAGACGTGGATTCCAACGCTATTCCGTTGGACGAAGCTGATGATGGGCCCGTAGATTCCGAAGACGAAGTTCAAGATGAGACGGACCCTTCTGAAGGAAAACGACAGGACCTCGGTGATGGGGAAGGCCCAGAATGGATCACCGGCAAGCTCGTTTCAACAATCGAGGAAGTGGCGCTGACTGATGGATCAGAACAGAACGATACAGAGGTCCTGTTGGCGGAACTGGTTGAAGCACCGGTTGACATTGAAGCACCGGTTGACATTGAAGCACCGGTTGACATTGAAGCACCGGTTGACATCGAAGCACCGGAGATTGATACGGGAGCAAAAGTGCTGGAGCAGGCCTTGGCATCTGATTCAGCCGAAGAATGGATTCTCAATGGCGTACCAAAAGGCTTTTCGTGGATCCAGGCGAAACGGATGCAAATTCTGTTTCGCAGTGACACAAGTCAAATCAAAGCCGCCTACGAAACCCTGCGGGAAGCTCAAGTCGGAGCACTCCGGCTGGAGCGCAAACACCAAAAGGCCATGCTCAAGCACGATTTGATTAACGCGGATCAGGCGGATGATCTTTCAGGCGTGAAGGGGGACATTGCCCGCCACCAAGAATTACTCAGAGGCCTGAAATCTGACACCAAGCATCTGCGTCAGAGGATACGGGAATGCAAGGCAGAACTGCTGTCACCACTCTATAAAGCCAACACGTGGATCTGGCCAAAAAAGAAGGACCAGGACATCGTGCGGTCCTCCGACCTCCAAACGCAATTGAAGAACCTTGAAGGGCAAATCAGCGACACGACCGACCGTCTTAACTCGTTAGAACCGAAAAAGACGAAAATTCAAGGACCGCTCGAAACGGCGGAAGCTGAAAACCGTGAATTCATGGGGTTAAGGGTTGCTGCTGGTGAAACCGTCGATTCAGCCCGGCAATCCATCAACCAACTGATCCTGGTTGCACTCAAGGACATCCAGCTCCAGGACGGATCGGAGACGCTGAACGCACTCATGAAGTATGCATTGCAACCAATGATGTTGCTGCAGTGCGTCCAGGAGTTGAATGAACAGCAGGGCGATGCTGCCAGGGCAGCATCTGAACGCAAGGCGACAGAGTCGCTATTGAATCAACAAAACAAAAAGGTCAACGAAGCGTCTAACGATCTTGGATCTGCGATTGCTGATGGGTTTGAACATCTGACGCGTCAACGGAACACCAAAGTTCAGGTTGATTGCTCGGTGCATTTTCGACAGACGACCGATTGGAAGGCCGGCGTGAAGCATATTTCTGGCTCGGCAAAGGGAAAGGCGAACGTTAGTACAACCTACGAGGTCGATGAGATTGTCTGGAAACGGGAAAACCGCGTTGAGAAATGCCTGTCCCTACTCGGATCTAACCTGCAACAAATGGGAAAGGCTCACGCAGAGGAAACGCTGCAAACCGCTGAGGCAGAGGCAGCTCAAAGAACCAGCCTGGATTGTGTGACGTACATCCGTTTTGAATTGGAACGCGACTTCGGTGACAGCCGATGAAACAATTGGCCATCTATTTCGGTGATGACACCGCCAATATTCTGATGCGTCTGCGTATCCGGCGACAACTTCAGCAGACTGCCGCTCAGCTCGTCGAACGGAAATCCATCCTCGAAACACAGGTCCGGGAATTCAAGGATCGCCACGATGCCGATGCAAAGGCTGCCCGCAAAGACCTTGCAAAGGTTAACCAGCATCTGAAGAAAGCCACCGATGCGGAGTCGCAAATGTGGCGAAACTATGACGCAACGTCATCCCACCTGTATGGGTTTTGGCGCTGTGTCCTAACCTGTCTACAAAGTGTTTTCCAGAAGGGACCGGGAGTGACTGGGATGTGCGATGAATCAAAAAACTGTTCGGTCAAGTGGCGAACCCGTTTGGACGAAGTGATCGCCGCACGTAAGGAAGCCAATGATTGTGCAGTACGATACCGAAATCTGGTATCGACTCATGATAGCGACCAATTTGCGATCAAGCAGATTGAGACGAACCTCGAGCGAATCCACACACAGCTGAAGACCGAGGAACTCAAGATTGCATCGGCCATCCGTTACACGGCACGCTCCGTTTCTTATGCGACGCTGGCCAGAAAATGCACCATCGGGCTTGAACTCGATGAAGCCCTCACTGAGGACATCTTTCAGTTAAGAAAAGTTCTTAATAGACTGGATGCTCTCAGGGCCATGCATGCCATCTCCTTTGCAGAATCGGATTCCGGGATCGGGGCAAAGAGTATTGAAAAGGCAGTATCGCATGGATTCCAGGAACAGAGCCTGACATTCAATTGCGAAGTTCGCGTCAATGGAACCGGTTCTGCTGACGGAACCAACGGAAGACACCAACCTGCCGATCAAGCATCTCGCAATAAGACCAGAATCAGTTTTTCAGATGGGCTGCAACTGGAACGCAAGCTCTTGATGAATCAGTGGACTTCTAACCGGGTAGGGACGGCGATTTCTGCATTCGGGATCAGCCAATTTGGAAACGCAATCGCAGATCGGGTGCAAAAGAAGGCTTCGCCGCTGGTCATGAGCCTTGAGTCCAAAGAAGCGGCATTGATGCAGCGGATCTCAACGCGACTGTTTTCCCTGTTCAGTAACTGATCGCTCGTGTCGCGCGTGGCTGAAACTGCAAGGTGGACAATCACCGCTGCCCCACGCGATGGGTGAACTGACATGGGCGCTCTTTGAGTGACGTGGTCAGTGCTGTCCGTCCGTCCCATTCCGGACGGCTCATCCGGTTGGCTCTGGAACCAGGCGTTTTCGCCTGTACCCATTCTGGTTTGGAACCCTCCCTTTCTGGCCGCGGAATCACCTGATGTCTCGCTTTTCTCGCCGTATCGCGGTCAACCTTCCAACATTTACTGTCACAGCAGCAAAAGCAACGTGTTTGAACGCAGAACTCAGACGCTACGCCGGAATGATTAGAATGCGCAGCAGGGTGCAGCATTTTGCTTGCTGCCGTTTCACACTTAGCGAATGATGGCGGATACATGAAACTTGCACCAATCTGGGTTGTGTTCCTGTTGGCATCAGTATGCCATGCGGCGGAGAAACCCAATATTGTGTTTTTCCTCGTCGATGATCTAGGCCTTGGAGATGTCGGTTGCTTCGGGTCGACCTATCACGAGACTCCCAACATTGACCAACTCTGCTCGGAAGGGATGAAGTTCACCCAAGGGTACTCGGCTTGCACCGTCTGTTCGCCGAGTCGAGCGGCCATTCTGCTGGGCAAGTATCCGGCACGCACGCGTCTGACAGATTGGATTGCAGGACATCGCCGACGTAATCCCCGACTCTTGATCCCGGATTGGAACATGCGGATGGACCTGTCCGAGACAACGCTGCCAGAAGCTTTGAAAAGCGCCGGCTACCGCAGTCAGTTTGTTGGCAAATGGCATCTGATGCCCATCGGCGCTGACGATTTCCAACAACACTATCCCACTTCACATGGATTCGATGTCAACATTGCCGGGCGTGAATGGGGCCAGCCCAAAGGACCGGGGAAATATTTTTCACCGTTTGGAATGCCCAATCTTGACGATGGCAGCCGCGGAGACTTTTTGACCGATGCGCTAACCGATCAGGCGATTGAGTTTCTTGATAATAACCGTGACGATCCTTTCTTTCTCTATTTTTCGTACTACACCGTTCACGGTCCGATCATGGCTCCTCCGGAATTGGTCAACAAGTACAAACAGAAGGCGAAGACGGTTGCCAAGCCGTACAAGGAGCGTATCAATCCAGCGTTCGCTGCGATGACTGAACTGTTGGACCGTAGCGTAGGCAGGGTCCGATCCAAACTGGAAGAACTTGGTTTGGCAGACAATACGATCATTGTGTTCACCTCAGACAATGGGGGCACTTCCGAGCTGGCGTCGGCGGGCCTGCGTGGTGCCAAGGCATTGGCCTACGAGGGCGGAACACGGGTTGCCACGATGGTTCATTGGCCGGGAGTGACGGTTCCGGGATCGGAGTGTTCTGTACCCATCATCGGGAACGACTTTTATCCCACACTGCTGGAAATGTGCGGCTTACAACTGATGCCGGCGCAGCATCGCGACGGTGAAAGCCTGGTGCCGCTGTTGAAAGGGTCGGCGGAGCCGTGGAAACGCGAGGAACTTTATTGGCATTACCCGCACTATCATCGCACGACTCCTTATGGTGCGGTCCGTCGCGGGGACTGGAAATTGATCGAGTTTTATGAGGATGAGCACCTCGAGTTGTATGATCTAAAGCATGACCCCGCCGAGCGTGATAATCTGGCGTCGCGGGAACCAAAACTGGCGACTGAATTGCTCGAAAATCTACGAGCGTGGCGACGGTCCGTGTCAGCGCAGATGCCGACACCTAACCCAGAATTCAAGCAGGTGGTGAAAACCAGAACACCGACCAAGCCCAAGCCGGGTGCCGTGACGCAGCCTGTCTCAACACCGCAGGGTACGATTACGGCCTCGTCAAGTCAGCCCGGCAATGAACCGCATCGATCGGTGGATGGTCAGCAATCGACGCGTTGGGCAGCCTCGGGTGAAGCTGTTCCTCAGTGGGTCCAGTTGGATTTGGGTGAATCGCGGCAGTTGGCTGGCGTCGATCTTCGGTTCCAGAACAAAACATGGATCCACTATCGTGTGAGCGTGTCTCAAGATGGCGAAAACTGGGAGACTGCGAGTGAATCAAACACCAAGGAATTGATTCAGGATCAGAAGCTGCGGTTCAAGGCGACAGCTCGGTATCTGCGAATCACGGTAGAGGATTTGGGATCCGGATGGGTTACGATTTCCGAGTGGAAACCAATTGACGCTGGTTCATGAACCCTAGACCAGCGTTGTTTCAGACCGTTGTTCGTCCACTCGTTCGGGTAGGTGGGCATGGCTGGCGATTGGCAGCATGGTGTCGACGGTGGGCTGGTCCGGTGAATCTAATGAGTTTTAACTCTCGAAATACAAGGTCCATAAGATGAAACGCTTCATTGTGCTTTTCTCGATCCTTCTGGGGACGTGTGTTGCCGTTGTGCATGCGGAACGTCCGAATATCGTTTTGATTCTTGCCGACGACCTTGGCTATGCCGATTTGGCATGTTACGGGCATCCCCGCGTGAAGACCCCACACATCGACCAACTGGCCCGCGAGGGTGTTCGGTTCACCCAGCACTATGCGAACGGTCCTGAATGCAGTCCAACTAGAACGGCATTACTCACCGGTCGTTACCAACAATACGCGGGCGGTTTGGAGTGCGCGATCGGTACCGGAAACGTCGGGCGTTACGACGATGCGATTCGGCTGGCGAATGATCGTGATCTCGGACTGCCTGAGAAGCAGGTCGTGGTGCCAAGTGCGATTGGCGAAGTGGGTTACCGTTGCGGAATATTTGGAAAATGGCATCTCGGCTACGAACCAAAGTTCAACCCCACAGAGCACGGATGGGACGCATTCTTCGGATACCTCGGAGGGAATGTGCATTACTTCAATCATCGCGAAACCAGTGATTTGCATGTCCTGTTTGACGGAAACATGCCTGTGTATCGGGAAGGCTACATGACCAAGCTGATCACGGATGAGTCAGTGCGGTTCATTAAAGAGCAAACGGAGCCGTTCTTTCTGTTGGTATCCCACGAATCGCCCCATTTTCCGTTTCAAGGGCCAACCGATCAGGGCAAACTGGTCACGGCTGAAAATTGGATGGAAATCGATTCCGATGCCTACGTCGCGATGATTGAAGACCTCGATAATGAGGTGGGCAGGATCCTGAAAACAATTGACGACAAAGGCATTCGCGAAAACACGTTGGTGATATTTGTTTCTGACAACGGTGGTTTTGCTGGTGCGGCGAACATGGGGCCGTTGCGGGGATCCAAGAGCATGACACTCGAGGGTGGCATACGGGTTCCCCTGATCGTGCGGTGGCCAGCCAAAATTTCAGCCGGTAAGGATTGTGATCAGGTTTCTTTGACGTTTGATCTGACTCGATCAATCGCGACGATCGCCGAGGCGGACGTAAGAAACAAAGGGCTTGATGGATACGACATCATCGGCCACTTGGTCAATGAAACCCCGGAATTTGATCGCACCGTGTTTTGGAGAGGAAAGCGGGGGGAACGCGTATGGAGGGCGGTGCGAGATGGGGATCTTAAACTCGTTGAAAAATCCGAAGGGAAGAAAACCGAGCAGTGGTTGTTCGATTTGGCGAATGATATTGGGGAGACGCGAGATCTGAAACAGAGGCAGCCAGAGCAAGCCCAACGTCTGTCCCGGAAGCTTCGAGAATGGGAGTCGAAGGTAACGCCACAGCGATGAGGGGCTGCCTGCATGACGAGTCTGCTTGCTCGCGTCAGGGATTTTTCAGCGTCAGGGCTTTTTCAGCCTTTTCAGCGGCAGGGCGCGTATCACTCGGCCAGGCCTGAGTGGGGCTGGTTTGGGAACGCCCGCCTTGGCGTTGGTTGTCTTATCCGTCTGCGTTTCCTCAGTGACTTTCGCTTTCCTGGCTGCAGCTGCTACCGTCCGTTTTTTGAATTCGTCCTCCGCAGCGTTCGCCTGCGTTCGCAGTCTTTTTAGTGTGGCGGCAAATTCTGGATCGTCAATTGAGATCTCCGAGCCAGCCTTCAGTAGGTCGTCGTCCATGCTCAACTGAACCAGTTTTTTGAACATTGCCTGCGCTTCAACTTTTCCTTCCAGCGAGTTGGTGTCTCTGACCAATTCTCCAAAACGAACATAGGATAGGCGGCCCTCCGCCTGCATTTCATTTTGCACGTGAACGGTGCGGTCCAGCATGCCTACTGTCCGAAAAAGATCGATTGCCAACGGCTCATGCTGCCTTGCGTTTGCCAGTAGTTCGTCATCGATCAAAGTGAGGGTCGCTTTTGCTGATTCGCTGTCGTGTAGTTGAATTTGCCGGTTTGCGATAGTCAGCAACGCCTCACAGACAATTTCATCGAGAGCCGACTTGTCGGCGCGCAGTGAGTTGACAGACAGGACAGCTTCCGTGAGCCAGGCTACCTGACTGGGATCTGGCGTAGATTCTGGTCGAGGGAAAATGTCAATCAAATTCTGGCGACTCACCTTGAACGGCCGCGTGGATGTTTGGGTGATATAGAACTGACGTGGGTTGGCAGTCTTCGGCATCAGGGGCTTACCATGTTGCCGCAGGAGTGTTAGCAAACACTTGGTGGCGAGTTCGTAATTCCCTGATGTCGAAAAGATCGCTGTCCCTGTGATCAGCATTCGGGTTTGATTTACGCTATGGATCGGGAGTTCGCTCTCAAATTCCTGTTCACTGAGTTTGGCCGCTTTTGCCGCATCCAGACACTCCAGACGCAATGCCAAAATAGAGGGTAAAGCAGCATTGCGATCATACGCTACTTTGAACATGGCTTCACCCAGCAGCAGCAATTGGTCGCCTTGGAAATGTTGCTTTGCCTGTGTGATCAGCTTGGAGAACGTGGTGCTGGCGGTGGGAGGAAATGCAGCGGCAACTTTGTAAAGAAGTGCAGCCCGTTCTGTTTGGCCGTTTCGAGCAAAATGGGGAGCAAGTGATGCAACTTGGCCACCATCATTAAAATTGAGACGGTCCATCAAGACATCAAGCACCGAGACATTTGTCTGATCAATAAGTTCAGGTTTCTCAGCGATGATGTGAGAAAACCCAGCCAGTACATTTTTGGTGAGCTGTCCGGCGTGGATTTGCTCAATGATGGCGGCAAGGGTTGCTTCGTCTCCATCCGCAAGTCGCTTTGCCTTGAGCAGACCAAGGGATACTGTCCGGACGTTGGCTGGGTATAGAAAATTCGCACGGACAATGCGCCGCATTTCTGGCAGTGCAAATGGTTCGGCTGCAAGCACATCCCATCCGCTGGGGCGGAGCTTGGTTGGGACGCGCGTTGTCGGGATAAAGGTTGACAGACCACCCCGTGTACGGGATCGAGCAAGGGCTGCTTGTTCTGCTGCTTCGCTTTGAGATGGTGAGGCGGGCTTGCTCTGTCCCTTGACATCGTCGGCTATCGTCACAGGCCACGACAAGGCGAGTCGCTTGGTTGTCGGCCGCGAGCCGTAGGGACTGGAAACAGCCGGAGGAAGCTTTCTCCAGATGGATCGGATTGCCCGCAGGGCTCCTGCTTCGTCGTCATTGTCGAGAGCCTGTTTCACGCCGGTCATGGTCGCCGCATACTTCTTGTCTTTTGTTGTATTACCCGGTGGTTTGGACGCAGCGGTTGTTGCGTTCCCAGTCGCCGGCAGTTTGATCGGTTTTGTTAACGTACCAGCGGGAACTGCGGGTTTGACTGGCTGTGCGACGCCCGCGACTCGCGATGGCTGCGATGCGGGAATCTTCGATTTGGCACCCTTGTCGTCTGGTGGAACGTTGGGTTTTCCGGGAACGGATTTCAGGGCCGCTTCATGAGACTGACGTTTGTGGTCGTCAACGATGGTCCAATACTTCATCGCGTTGACCCGATGTTTCAATGATACCCAGAGTCTCGATAAATTGAGCCGCACGGAATTTAATTGCGCTTGGTGTTGGGCATCGTCGGTGATGTTTTCCTGCGCCTCCAACTCTCGCAGTCTTTGCTCCCCCATGCGGATGTCTTCGAAGATGTTTTTGGGCTTGGGACGCAGCGCGACCAGTGCCCGGGAGAATTTTGTTTGTTTTGGGTAGAGAGCGACAGCCTGTTCCACAGCCTCCTTCAATGCGGCACTGCCCTTCACTTTCTGCAGCAGGCTGATTCGTGCATCCAGATCGGCGATGGTCGGCTTTCCATCTTTGCCGGTAATTTCGAGCTGATTGAGGAAACGCTCGGGAGCAAGCGGGATCAACTGACTGTAAGCCCAGTTGCGCGCCAACGTCAGGTAACGATCCTGACTCTGCTCGTCAGGCTTGACTGTCGCCAGCACAAGTTCAATGGCTTGTTCAGAGTTGCCACCCTGATGCATGGTGACCGCTTTTGCCAAGCTTGCAATTTTCGCGATATCTGCCTCCCGTTTGCGTACTTTGTCGGCGGCAAGCAGATCGAGCATGTCCATTGCCAGTTGCCGATTTTCATTGCACTTAACGGCTGTTCCCTCACGGGGCAGATAGTAGGTGCAGTAGCGCAAATAGTTGTCTTGAAGAGCAGCGTCAATGCCGTCACCGAAGGCTGCCAGAATGACTTTGGCGGTTGCCTTGTCGATCGGTTTGTCGTAGTTGAATGGGATGCGGATCAATTCCATAGGCAGTGTTTTGGGAATCAGCGAATCCATGGACTCGGCCAACGCATCCGCGCGAATGGACTCTGGAAAAACCTTCATTGCGACGGGGAACGGAAATGAGTATCCGAGTCGCAGGCTGCCGTTCTGAATCAGTCCCAGCAACTCGCCGTCGCTGGGGGTAGTGTCTGCCAGATACTTAGGCATTTCCGCAAGCAGCCAAAGATAGTTCGGAAGCCTTCGGGGGTCTTGGCTTTCTGCATTGGCCGCATAACGAACCAGATCCGAGAAACGGGCTTCGGGCAGAATGTTTCTACACATGGCGTAGAATTGGGGTTGGTTCTGGAAATGCACACGATTGAGCATTGATCTGGCAAACTGAAGCGCCAAACCATCATCGCCCAATGAAATGGCAAGTCGCATCCACGTGTTGATGTTGCCCAACGATTGAGTTGTTTGTTGAACCGCGCGTCCATTAATGATTACATAATTTGGGGAGCTCGTTGGGGCACGTCCGCTCCGCTGATTGACGCGACGAAGTACCTTGATTGCGGCCTCTTTGTCATCCGCCATCCAGGCTGGCAGCAGGGCTTTCCACATTTGGATGGGTGAGAGCGTGGAAGACGCCAGTTCGGGTTCTGATTGGCCCATCATTGCCACGATTTGTGCTTGGCGAGGTTCAGAAAGATCGGGCGTTTGAAGCAACCGCCGTAAGCTATCCAACCTGCCAGAACTCAGCCGTCTCGCTGCAATTTTACGGAACAACGCTTCGTCTTCGGGGAATTGTTTCAGTAGCAAAGCGTCCATCGTCTCGAGTTCTGGAATCCGATCAGAAGCCGAATACAATTGTCGTAGCAGTGTCACGCGTTTTTCGATCCGAGGTGCTTCCGAGATGTTGTTGGCTATCTGTTCATCGAGCTTGATTTCGCTGAGTTGGTCGAGATCTGCGGACAGATGGTCAAACTGGTCCCGCAGCATCTGATCAATGGAATCTTCGGGGATGGTGACAATCATTCCCAATAGCAACTGGTCCGAATAGGTTTGATAGGCGTCTCGGTTGTTGCTCCAAAAAGTGCTTTGGCTATTATTTGCGGCCTCTCTGGTGGTGAGCGGCGTCTGCGAGAGCAAAAGATTGATGCCACCCTGATAAAAGCGGAAGGCTATGGGGTCCTTTTCTTCGCTTTCATTCAGTTTTGCGACACGGGCCATTAAGGGAACGTCTGAGGGACTCGTCCGCAAAAGGCGATCGTATCGCTCGAGTGCCTCGGGGATTTTGCCTGCCTTTTCAAAGATCTCGGCAACTTCTCGCTGATATCCGCGCGGGTCGGCAAGATTGCGAGCCATGCCAAAAGTTCGCTCAGCGCTTTGTGTGTCGCCGTCATCGAGGAAGGCCTTACCGAGGTCGAGAAACACCTGAGGAGGCATCAGTTCATTCAAGCCGATAAGTCTGCGACCGAATGCAAAGAATGCACGATTCCCTTTGTTGGTGGGTCCCCGCGAGGAACTTGAATAGTAGACTCCGCCACGAATTTTGGATGACAGTTCCATGCACTCGCGGAGCACGGACAGGCGTCGTGTACCGGATACCGCCAGAGAATTTTCCAAGGCCCGAATCTGGCCCGATTTGTCGTTAACTTCAGCGGACAGATCAGAAAGCAATTGGTACAGGTAATTCTTGTCTTCGCGACCAGCAAGTCGCTCCAAAGTGATCCGGCGGGCCCATTGCATGTTTTTGCCCTTGGCCTCCATGTTCAGTAAACCGTCGATTGCGATTGTGAACAGGTCGTCTCGATCTGCGTTTTCTGCCAGGTACTGAAACATGCCCACAGCACGGTCAGTCTGGTTGTTTCCTTTCAGCAGGTTAGCCAACAACAGGTAAGATTCGATGCGATCCGGGTGCGTTGCAATTCCTTTGCGGTAAGCATCGGCTGCTTCTTCTTTCATGCCAACGAGCGACAGGACTCCGGCTTCGAATTCTCCGCCGATGGAATCTTTGCCGTCATCGGCGTCACGCAAATTCATCAGCACTGCTCTGGCTTCTTGTGCTTTGCCTCGCTCGAGCATGCTGAGGGCCAGTTGCCGCAGGTATTCGGTTTCACCCTCAGGATCGACCTCGATCAAACGCTCTATGACTTTTTCATAATTCCAGTAGTCATTGCAAATTTGATAGATGCGGCCCTTTTCCTGCAATTGCTCGACCACGTTCTTGCCGGTCTGCGACATGTACTCTTCTGAGATTTCCGTTGCCGCCACGGAGTCATTGACGCGACTGTAGATACGCACCAGCAACCCTGCCTCGCGGCTGTCGGCCGACCCATCAGCAAGTTTTTCTTCGATGTCGATTGCGATGTCTGCCAAGGTGCCGAGGCGACTTGCCACCGTCATCAGGCGATCCTCGACGTACCGGCGGCGTGGGATGGAAGTGATTTTTCGCCATAGTGCGAGCCATTGCTCGAGGGCTTTGTCTTCCTCGCCGATCTCGCTGTAAAGCCAGGCCAGACGCATTTCCAAGTCCTCGGCAACGATTTCCCGGTTTGCCCGGATGGCCTCATTGACCTCGATCGCTTTGTCCTGACGTCCGATCCTTTCATAGGAACTGGCAAGCTCGGCACGAACGTCATCGCCGATGTCTTCAAAGGACTGAATACGGTTCAGGGTGACTTCGGCGCCTTCGACATCGCCACGTCTTTGCTGCAAGTCGGCCCAATACAGCAGTGCTTGGCCATGGGTCACACGCAAATCGACCAACCGTTCGATTGTCTTTTGGGTAAGCAAGTCGAGGCCAAGTTCGCCCAATGTCTGGGCTGCGTTCATGAGGACTGAACTGCGGTCTGTTTGTGTTACATAGTCCCGCCACAGGGCCTTCGCATCGTCGTTGTCACCTCGCTCAAGCAGGATCTGGGTCAATCCTCCACGCCATGCCAGTTCGTCAGGATCCTGCTGAATCAACTTGCGGTAAGTGGCGATCATTTGCGCCTCGTTCCCTGCTTCCCCTTCGAGTTCCAGCAGTTCACGTCGCATCTCGACGCTGAACGTACTGACTTCATTTGCTGTGGCCCGAAACAGGGCGATCGCGTCGTCATATCTACCCAATTCCCTCAGCAGAGCGATCCAAACCTTCTGCATTTCGGCTGTCATCGACTCTCCCGCACTGTTTCGGCGTTTGAACTCCTCGACGAGTGTCTCAAGGCCCTTCTTCTGCTCCTTCAACCGATAGGATTCGACCAGCAGGGCCAGTGCATAGCTTCGATCGCGTTTCAATGCCGCGGATTCGACCGCTTCCCATGCAGTTGCAATTGCTTTGTCACGGTCGTTTGCTCGGATCGCCCATTCGGTGACCCGGCTCGCGCTGCGGAAACGCTCCGTGCCCGTTCCAACGATTGTGAACAGTTTCACTGCCTCGGCGGGCTGGTTTTGCACAGCCAGTACGTTGGCAGCACGATTCTTAAAATCCTTGTCGTTGGATTTGGTTGCCAGTTCGATGAGTGGCCTTGCATCTGATTTCTGTTCCGCAGCTGCATCACCAATCAGTCCCATCAAGGCCAATCTGAGACTTACTGCCTGCTGATTTTCCTCCGTGAGATTTGCTTTCGTCAGTTTGAGGTAAATTTCTTTGGCGGCGTCCGTCTCGCCCAACGCGTCATGATATTTGGCTTGAGTCAATTGCAAATCCAATCGTGTCTTCGCGATCTCGTCCTGTTTCAGCAGATCGCTCAGCAGGTTTGAAGCACGTTGGAGGTCACCTCGGCGGGCAGCCAATTTGACCTCAAGTTCAGCCATGATGCGGTTGCGGGCTTCGGAAAGGTCACCCGTTGATTCTGCGAACCAATCGAGGGAATGCTGCAGATTGCCCTCCGTCAGGATTGCAGTGTCAAAAAACGCCGCCACGTTGCCTGACTTGACGCCTTCACGAAGGCTGGTTTCAATCAACTGGTTGGCCGCTGTTACCACCTTCGAGTTCAGTGGAACCTGGCTATGTGCAGTCTGGCTGTTGAAAGAAGAAAGGGTGACCAGCAATGTGGCGACGGCAACGTTGGCATTTAGACCGTTGGATGCGGTCCGATCATTTGAGTCAGGTGTTCTACGGTTTGGGAGTCTTCGCCAAATAATTTCGGCAAGAAACAGCAATAAGGTCAAACCGAACAACCAAGGTGAAAGCGAAACAAGGGTTTTGCCGCTCGGCACGGAGGTGGGGGCTGTGGTCCAATCCGCATCGGTTGACATCTGTTGGCCACCTGAGAGTGAGACCAGGACTGTGGCGTCGATACCATTGCTCGGATCGACATGTTGTTCCGACGCCACTGGCGACATTGCGACCATCGATTTCCATCGCATCGGTGTGGTGTTCGCTGAGGTTTCCAATCTTAGACTTTCCCCCTGAATTGGCATCGGCATTTGAGCGGTAAAACGGTCGGGACTTCGTCGAGTGAATTTGATTTCCTGTGGTGTATCCCACAGTCGCGCGATTGGGCGACTGTCAGGCATTGCCGTGGTGCGTGGCTGTTGCCGGATGGCGTGGATCAACATTTCGCCTCCATCAAATTCAATTTCGAAACGAAACGGTTCGCGTGTGTCGGCGGTGCTACGTTGCAGGATTCTTGCCAATGCAGTTCCGTAACCTGGCCATGCTTGCCAAGGACTTGTACCTTCGCCCAGCGGTTCAGTGGTCAGAGTAGTGACGCGTCCAAGGCCATAACGCCAAGTGGAAAGCACGGGGTGTTTTTCAGCGATGGTTTCAAGCAGGATTTCGCTGCCCGGTCGTGGTTTTGATTCAACATACCCTGCCAGCGCTGGCAGACTTCGAGTGTCAACCTCACCCCACCAACCAGCGCCACCGCGGGCTTGCACAAGGTGCGTACCAGGGCGGTAGGACGGTAACTTGGTGGTTGAGGGTTGTTTGAGCAGGATTTCAGGCAGGTTGAACCGATTTGGGACGTTATAGAAGCGACCCTTGCCCCAGTTGGCAATATTGACCAAGAACTCGCTGTGGTATCCTCCCCCGGCCAGTACGGTCGATACGTTGATCCCTTCGCCTGCCATCCGTCGCATAAGCGATTCAAAGTCACCGGACTCAACGCCACCATCCGTAAGTACCAAGACATGTTTGTACCGGGTATCGACGTTCTGAAGACCGTAAAACGCTTCTTCGAGTGCTGGCAGGATGACGGTTCCCCCACCAGCATCCATACGGTTGAGCGCCCGTTGCAATTCAATGGCATTGGAGGCTGGTTGCAGAGGTGCTGCCCAGCGTTTCGCACCATAGAACTCGACGATCCCAACTTTGTCATGGGGCAACAGACGTTTCATGGCGAGGCGTGCAACTGCTTTGGCAAGTTGAACCCGGACGCCAGTCATCGACCCTGATGTATCAATCACGATCACGAGCGATGTTGATGGGTCGCGCTTTTCCTCTTTCTGTATCAGTTCAATTGGCAACATCGTTTCCAGAGGCCGGTTGTGCCAGCCGCCACCGCCAAACGAGGCGCGGCCACCACTCATGACGAGTCCGAGACCGTCACTCTGAACAGCGTCAACGATCTGTTGTTCAGTATCAGACGGTATCGTTTCAGCGGGTTGATCGTCCAGCATGACCAGGTCGGCCGTTGCCAGTGATGCCTGTATCTGAGCTGCGTCCCTTGGATCGCCTGTGGTCACATCGAAACTGGGGCCGAGCATGCTGGATAACTTTTCGGCTGCATTGGTCTGACGGTCCCCAAGGTAAAGCAATTGGTGGGGGGACAGGATTGGCAGCACAATTGCCAGTTCTTGCGTCGTCCCGCTATCGCTTAGAACGACAACCGTACCTTCCAGGAAGCCGGACTCTACAGGTTCAAAACCCAAGCGGACTGTTTGTTGTGAGGGCCCGCTGAAATTTGTCTGTGCGAGTTCCTTTCCATCGGACATCAACAGCACCGTGCCACTGGATGATTCGGCGGTTGTGACGATACGCACATCGATCCGGGATTCAGCTCCCTTTCGCAGTGGAGCATCCCAATTAACGCGGACAGGTGTGGCCGGTCTGGGCCTTGTTTTAAGGTCGATCCAGTGAATGGGGATTTCCCGCTGTCTTAACGCCGCGATCGCGCGGTCGTCATCGGGTCGGGTTGCGAGCGAATCGCTGGCAATGGTAACGCTGCCAGCTTCGCCCAGCGGTATCAGGGATTGGGCGTGGGCGATTGCGGCTGACAACGGAGTCTCGCCTCGTGTGTTCTGCTGTGCGACGTAGGTTACGGACTCGAACAGATCGGCCTGTTGAGGACCAAGTTGGTTGCCAAT
>Ga0315334_10000471_pt1 | contig 24577 bp, 27 predicted proteins | sample M150034915metaG_FD_205555 | JGI IMG/M metagenome (GOLD analysis project Ga0315334, IMG submission 205555) | Ammonia-oxidizing marine archaeal communities from Monterey Bay, California, United States - M1 500m 34915 | ecosystem: Environmental > Aquatic > Marine > Intertidal zone | place: USA... | reverse complement strand
CGTGACAGTTGACTTGTCCCCCGGGCAATGATATATACCCATGCCCGCGTAAGGTTTTAAAGGTGAGAAAAAGAGAGGTCTACGAGTTTGTCCCCATGGACCGTTTCCACTCATACTATCGGCAACCCACGCCCACATTCCTGTAGGCTCTCCCGCCCAAGCTGACGCATAAGGAAATCTATTTTCATGGTCTCCTGCAAACTCTGCGTAAGCGAGGTTAAGTTGGCGTTGGTTGTTTATGCAGGCTGCTTGCCAGCCTGTTTGCTTAGCCGACGATAACGCCGGAAGCAAAAGAGCCGCCAGTATCGCAATAATAGCGATGACAACCAGCAGCTCAATCAGTGTGAACCCTCTGGTTGCTTTCGCCGCAGTCAGGGTTGGGGTACGCATAAGTTTTTTTCCTTCCTATATATTATTCATTTAACACCGCATATTCCATAATAGCTTTACACAAAAAAACCCCCAGAGGAGAGCTGGGGGTAAAAAACAATGATTTTTTTATTTGAGGGTTAGAAGCGATATCTCACTCCCGCCCATACGGACGTTTCGCTCTCACTTGCGAAGCCGAGATCACCGTGAAGGTCGTTGTCAAGATAGGTAAGCTTAACGCTAGGTTCCCATGTCTGACCAAAGACATTAACTTCTGTGGCTACTCGCAGAGTTGCCTTAGTATAGTCATAGTCGCCAGTGGTCTTCATTTTGCCTGCAGCGCCCCATTGGATCGCAGGTGTGATATGCCATTGATGACCAACGACATCCCAGTGCCATGTATTGTGTAACCCCCATGTAACACCACTGTAATCATAGTCGGTGTCTCTCCACACACTTACAGATGGTTTAACCCAATTGGTAATACCAATAGGATCTTCACTCAATGTAAGGGAAGTTTCCACGGCAACGCTATCGTAAATTGCAGGGGATCCTGTAGACACTTGATGCTTACGAACTCCGGCTTTGGCCTTGATTGCCCATTTATCCCAGTCCCATCCTTTAGATGCGAACAAAGAAAAATGAGACTGAGACTCTTGGTCGTCGCCCCACAGATGATACGCACCAACATGGAGATCAGCCAATTTGGTAGGTATTTTTCCGTGTATCCCCGTAACAACCCCGCTACCGCTATAAGAGAGGCCACGAAGGTCAATGCTGTCGGTATAACCAACTGTAGCATCAAAAGTGGGCTTGGTCGCAGCCACTTCTTGGGCGTTCACAAACGCACAAGAACCAATGAATAATATGCTAAGAAACGTTTTCTTCATAATTTATAAAAATTCATTTTTTAAGGCAAAATGACAGCCTGCAAGGATGATACCTTATCAACGGTATCTTTCCAATTATTTTACACTTAAATATTGCTTTTAGACTCTTTTTCTTGCGTGAGCGAAAATAGGGTTAATTTGCCTTTCTACGCACGAGTCGTACATTTCATCCCCGCATACAATGTGAAAATCCTCCAAAGTTATTGCGTCGCAATCTCTTAGAATGGCTTGCATTGAACAATGCTCCATCCAGTAGTGAGTTAGAAAAGATTTGATATATTTTTTATTAACGACGTGAAGCATGTTGCCGCATACTCGATAATGCCTACTCCATCCTGAGTTTGGATCATGCACACTAGAGATGCCCTCTTCTTTAGCTCGGTTGATTCCTTCTTCTTTCCATAGGTAATTAATTTTATTGTAGTCGATGTTAATTTGATTAATTGGTTTTTTTAAGGTTAAATCACATCTTATGAAAATGTAAATATCAGCAGAGGGAATAGGATCTTGAATTGTTAGAAAGCGAAAGCCCTGAATGGGAAAACCAAACCAAAAAGCGTCAAAGCGCTCATAACGTACTTTGAAATAATTTATCATAGTTTCAATTTCGTGGTCGCTAACGTCCCCATTGTAATTCATATCCATTGCGTTATACATTTTTAAATACTTATTGTATTGAGGGTTGTTTTCCTTGTTTGTGATGATAGCGCAATTTACTTCATATCCCATTTTTTCCAAAGGTCGGTGAAGTTGTTTCATATGGTTGTCATAACCGAACTCCATATCAAGGTCAAAATGCCAGCCTGTTTCGCAATGGTAAAAATTAGGATGATATGAAAGTCCGGTGTAAAAAACAAAAGCTTTGCGGTTGGGAGTTTTTTTAAAAAAATTAATACGTTGGTTTTCCAGTAAAAAATCCATTATTAATGTTCGTAAAATTATAGATTTTTTAAAGTAGCAAATTATCATTTAACGTTGTAACGATGTTATGTATATTTTAGGGATCACCACGTTGGGGGCTTATAATCAAGCCGCATGCTTGTTAAAAAATAACGAAATCATTGCTTTTGCCGAAGAGGAAAGGTTTAGTCGTGTCAAGCAATCTTATAAAACTTTTCCGTGTCGTGCTATTGGGCATTGCTTAGAGAGCGCGGGTATTGAGCAAAAAGAGGTAGGGAAGGTAGCAATAGGATGGGATACCGCACGTAATACATGGGAAAAATGCCTTGGCTTTGAGTATGCAGATAATTTAAATAAAGGATTAAAAAAATTACAATGGTTCCCCAAGGCGGACGGAGCACCTCAACATGAAATAGATGCTATTGATATCGAAGCGTCCCTTGTCAAAGAGGCGGTAAGGTATGGGTTCCCTATTGAAGCTTTACATTGGTATGATCACCATGAGTGTCATGCTGTTAGCGCGATAAGTTGCTCTCCGTTTAAAAGATGTAATTATATTACGATTGATGGTGACGGGGGTGCAAGTGCAGGTCGGGTTGGATTTTTTAAGGAAGGGCAGATGTCTCAAAAAGCTTTTTTTTGTTACTTAGGTTCCGTAGGTTACTTTTATGAAGAAATCACGAAATTTTTAGGTTTTAAACGTCACCAACAGGAAGGGAAAACGATGGGGCTTGCAAGCTATGGAAAATGCGATGAAAGCATGCTGCCTCGAGATATAATTTTTATTAATAAGGGAGGGTTGTGGCAAATTGACCAAAATAAAACAAAAATCGCTCTTAAAGAATTAGAGGAGCAAGGGGTAAAGAAAAAAATTCAAGAAAATATTTTATGTGAGGAGAGTGTTAATTTGGCACGAACTGCACAACAATATTTGGAAGAAATATTAGTAGAAGCAGCTAAGCTTCTTTATTCTAAAACTGGATGTGGGGATTTTGCGTTAGCAGGTGGTTCCACTTTAAATTGTTCAGCAAACGGGAAATTGATCAAAGAACCGTATGTTGATAATTTATTTATACCTCCTGCCGCTCATGATTCCGGGACCGCACTAGGGGCCGCTATTTTAGCGAGTGCCGAACCAAACGGTTATATCCCTAAAATAAATTTTTCTTCGGCTTACTGGGGTTCTAGTTTTGAGAACTGGCAAATTAAGGATAAAATTATAGATTTTTTAAAGTCTTAAATTATCATGGTATGTAGTCAGATGCGTTACATTTTAGGCATTACCCATAAATTTTCTTACAATCAAACAGCTTGTCTTTTAGGGGACGGTAAATTAATTGCATTCGCGGAAGAAGAGCGATTCACTAGGGTTAAGCAAGCCCCCCACGACTTTCCTGCGCGTGCAATAGATTTTTGTTTAAATGAGGCTGGCATAGGCCCAGAGGAGATTGCAAAGGTGGGAGTTGGGTACTCTAGTATACAAGACATATGGAAAGTGGTAAGTTCTCATGAGTTTGCCAGATATGCAAACAAAGGTTTTGAGAGGATTGAATTTGACCGAGGGGCTGATTTAGAAATATACTACGAAGCAGATTGGGTTAGAGATATTTGCCAGCACAATTTACCCGTAGGGCATATCCATTGGCAGGAGCACCATGACACCCATATTGCGAGTACTGTTGCGTGCGCTCCTTTCGACTCTTGTAATTATATGTCCATTGATGGTGACGGAGGCCAAAGAGCTGGGTCTGTTGGGTTTTTTAATGGAAAATCGGTTGATGAGCACGCTTGGTTTCATTGCATTGGGTCGATCGGCACTTTTTACGAAAAGATTACTGATTTTTTAGGATTTACGCCTCATCGCGAAGAAGGTAAAACAATGGGTCTGGCGAGCTATGGCCAATATGATGAAAAGTTGATTCCTCGTGAAGTATTTTTTCGCAATGAAGGGGGGCTACTTCAAATAGACCGAAACACAATAGAAGAGTGGCTCGGTGTACTCAAGGAAGAAAAAGGGGAAGAAATTCAAGCAAAGGGCATTTTAAGTGAGGTGGCTGTGAATGTAGCGCATACTGCTCAAAAATATTTAGAAGAAATTTTCATTGATACTGCAAAAATTATTCATGACAAAACCAGTTGTCGTGATTTCGCTTTAACGGGCGGCTCAGTGTTGAATTGTTCCGCTAACGGGAGGCTGTTGGAACAAGATTTTGTTGACAATATTTTTGTACATCCAGCTTCTCATGACGCAGGGACCGCCTTGGGTGCCGCGTTAATGACCCATTACCAAGAGCGAGGGTGGCTCCCTAAAATAGATTTCCCTACAGCGTATTGGGGGTCTAAATTTAACGGAGTCCAGATAGAACACGCCATAAAGACTTTTTGTTCGAAAGAGGACATTAATTTACATGAAGTTACATTATAAAAATATATCAGTCGAAACAGTTTTGCCTCAACTAATCCACGAGAATAAGGTGGTAGGATATTTTGCAGGAAGAGCGGAAATAGGACCCCGCGCTTTGTGTCACCGCAGCATCTTAGCTAATCCAACTATAAAAGAAAATTTAAATAGAGTAAATAAAATTAAAAATCGTGAATTTTGGAGGCCGCTGGCTCCTGTAATAAAAGAAGAGGCTTTTCATGAGATTGTGGACTTAAAGCATTTGTCTCCCTTTATGTTAATTGCCGCCCCTGTTAAAGAAGAGTGGAAGTCGAGGATTCCCGCGGTAACCCACGTGGATGGTACCTGTCGGCCGCAATCCATCAGCAGCAAACAAAACCCGATTATTCATCAAGCGTTAGTAAATTTTGAAAAACTTTCAGGTGTCCCGGTTTTTATGAACACAAGTTTCAATTTAAGGGGGGAACCATTAGTGGACAGCCCGTTAGACGCATTGAAAACATTTTGGAACTCCGATTTAGATTGTCTTATTATGGAAGACTTTTTAGTGGAAAAGAGTGGTAGCCCCGATTCGGCAGAGGACCCACCAAAAGACGATTGCGACGAACCTTTCATGGAACGTTCTTTAAAACATTACAGAGAAGCGTCATCTACTAACCCTGAGTTTTACGCGCCAAAAGAAGGAAGCGGCGTATCAAGATCAGGCCTTTGATGTATTTTACTCGGAAGCGACAACACCGATGCCGCTGCCATTCAAATTAAATCCACATGCAGGAACGAAGCTGCTTAGACCGCTAAGAACCTGATCTAAAGTAGGGTCTTCGCCTCGAAGCGTTGTAGATATATCTTCTGCTACGATACCACCAGTGGGCTCTACATCCTCCTGTCGGTTGAATTGATATGTATAATTTGACATTTATTTATTATAGATTAAGTCGGTTATTTTTTCAACTGCTTTTTCTTTTACGTCGTCAGCAGCCTTGTCTACGACGTTAGATACTGTTTTTTCAATTACAGTTTCGATGGCCTTCTCTTTTATTGTTTCCTTGTTATTAGAAAACCAGCACCAGCCCCCAATGGCTGCGGCTACAATAAAAATGATTAAATAATTTTTTGTTGTTAGCGCTTTCTTTTTCATATTATTTTACTTTAGTATTGAACTCTGGGTCTCCACCTTTAGGTAAATACGGGGAACCTCCGTTTACCCCAAGGGTTTTTTCTATAGTTAATTCTTTAAGTTGTTCGTTTGGAACGACCATTTTAGTTTTTCGATCACTCATATAAAAAGTCGTGGTTGTAACACCAACCCGTACGATGCGTGCCTGACGGCCGCTAATATAAATAATGTCATCATTATTAAAATGAGAGCCATAGAATATTAAAATTCCTTTGGCAAAATTCATCATTACATCTTTAATTAAAATAACGGCAACTCCAGCTACAAATACCCAGCCGTATTCCGAGAATAAGTTTTTCGCAATACCCTCCATTTTATCCGGTTCTAGGCTAGACAATTGGTTTATCAAATTAGTATTGCTTAGTAAATTTGTTAAGTTGGTCAGAGGTTCCCCCATATACGTTATTACACTTGGTGGGGGCCATTTCCCACACTTTATTTAATTATGGGTGATATTGCTCAATAAAAATGGAAGACAAGTCAGAAAGCTAACAAAAACAAAAAAAATTCTGGCACGATTCTTGCAGTGTATAATGTTACTATGTTTATTAAACGCATACTCAAAATCGGGCTGGTCGCTATTGTGGCGTCAGCGTTAACAACTGTACAGGCTCAGCCTGCACCTAAGCCAGACAAACCCACGAAAGAAAAACCTGAGCGTGGTGGAAAGAAATGGGATTCTGAAAAGGTTAAAGGTCGTCTTAAGGCAGCTTTCGAAAAGCGTAAGAAACATCGTGGAGACGCAAGGAAACGCGGCAACAAGGTTCGTGACCGTAAGAAGGGTGGTCACAAGAAAGACGGTGGGTTTGGCAAGCTCGTAAGAGACGACGCCAAGATCAAAGAGCTAAAGGAGGCTTTTGCTGCGGCCGCCAAGAAGGGCCACAAGGGTTTTGATAGGAAAGCATGGAAAGATGCCACAGACGACGAGAAGAAGGCCCTTAGAGAGAAAATGACCGCCGGGAGAAAAGAGTGGTATGAGAAGATGAAAACCCACCGCGAAGAGGTTAGCAAGCGCATAAAGGAAATCCGCGCGGAGTTCAAGAATAACCGTGATAAGGTGATCGACGGAAACGATCCCGGTGAATGAAAGGGTGAGAATATTGTTATACAATATCATAAGCCTTACTATATACCAACAACAATAGCCGAAAGAAAGACTAAATCGATCCCAGAGGTAAACTGGGAATTGCGAATACCTAGAAGCAAAGTTGGAATAGTTATAATAAGGCGACCCGAATCCCGTGGTGGTGATATTATAATAAGATAACCTAAAAAAGAAAAGCCCCGCGAAAGCGGGGCTTTTTGTTGCTCACATGTCGTGAGGATCTACTGGGGGAAAAACGGTTGGAGGGGTTCCACTAGGATACGGAAAATTAGTATCCCTAACTGGGGCTTCAGTTTTGCCTGAAATTTGACCTGATAAAATATGACACCAACATTGGTCGGAAGCGTATTCATTGGCTATTCCGCTAATATTAGCTGTTAGATATTCCGGAGTAATATTGATAGGGACAGCGGCTATCCCCGTGGTTCCAGAGGTGGGCATATCAGGGGTTGGTACGTATTCAACAAAGCCAGTTGTGCCGTCTATGTATGCTGATTCCACAACAGGATTGGACAGAGCGTCTACCCCTGAAAATTGGCAGCTCATCCCAACGACCAGCGAGGATACGCCGGTTTCGTTGCTGTTGTTATAGAAAGGCTCTAGCCTGACGAAAGTGTAATTGTAATCTCCAGAGATGTGACTCATCTTTTTATTATGTATTTATATGTGGGTTTGTCAACTCTTAGAGGGGAGTTTGTTGCTGCTTCGGGAGTTTTTTGTCCCTTGGGCGTTGTGACGGGCAATATCGACTTCTATCAATCGGAGGCGCGTTTCTATTCGATCTATATCTCCACTATTCCCGGCAATAGCTTTTTGGAGAACCGTCATTTCGGTAATTTTTTTATCCATTTGAATAAGCTTGTCGTGAACTTTGTCGAATTCTATTTTGCTAGGAAATAAAGTTTGAAGATAAGCTAAAAGAGCTAAACCGAGTATGGGGGCGATTTTTAGAAACGTGTCTAAGTCCGTAAACCCCACCTTAGACTCTTCCTTTTTGCTTATTGTCATGTGCTATAAGAATCTACACTTATTTTCTTAAAAAGCGGCAAGTTTCTTTTATAATACCTTCCTCATGTTGGTTGTAGTCCATGATATGTTCAAAGTAATTTTCATACATTTTCATTATTAAATCAATGTTAAAGTTCTTTTGTGCATATTGGCGACAATAAGCCGGATCAATTGTTTCCGCAAGATGAAGGGCATGATAAAATTCATTTAAAGAATGACAGTTGAAGCCTGTTTTTCCGTGAATATTGTATTCTCCTAAACCTCCCCAATCTGTAGATAAAACAGGGGTTCCAGAAGCAAAAGCTTCGATCATAGCCCATCCACATGGTTCGGCGTATAGACTAGGCATAATAAGTGCTTTGGCTTTTGATAACAATTGCTGACGCTCTTTAAGGCCGACGGTATGAATATATTCCGCCAAAGGATTATCTTTTGAGAGGGTATTTTTTAAAGTTTGGGGGCCTACGAATTTAATAGGGATGCCAGATAGCTTAGAGAGGGATTCTGCAATGTGCAACCCCTTGGCGTCAATCATTCTTCCTAAAAAGAGAAGATAGTTGTCTTTTTGGTCGCTGTACTGAAAATCTTCAAGATAGAAACCGGGAGGGATAACGTGATCCGTAAAGCTAGGCATTCCTCTTTCGTTTATTTTATAAAGAATTTTGTGCCACTGCGCATAAGACTCAAAAACTTTGAAAGGCGCAAAGGCCGAATCGTATCCAATACTGGGCTCTACCACATAAAAACCATCAAGCTCTTCACAAGCTGCCGCATGACCGATCCCCCAAAATGCTAGTACAAAATCATGGTCAGATTGTTTATTTTTTTTTATTAAGGCGGTAGCGTTTTTATTAAATTCTTGGTGAACCTTATTGTTGATCTTTTGAGAATGAAAGTCCCTCCAGTCTTTTTCTTCGTAAACCTCATTGTAAGTCTCAACGGCAACAACATCAAAGTGTTGACTGCATTGTACTTCAGAGTCGGGATGACCGTAATGAAAAACAGTGTGCCCCCTCTCCGTCATGGCTTTGCAAAACTTGTAAACCTTTTGTGTGAAAGGACAAATCGTTATTTCCCGTCGCGTGGGATAAACAGGGATCGCTAATACATGAAAAACCATCTTATTGGAATATTAACAGAAAAAAAAGACAAGTCAAGTGTAATGTTTAATGATGAGTAGACGGAAAAAGTCCACGGCGTCGGAAAAGATAATACCTATTGAAAATAAATACAAGCTTTATCTTAAGAACTTTGAACTAACCCAAAAACAGCACCAGTTTCTAAAAATAGCATTTGACAGAAACACTAAAATAGTTTTTGTTTCTGGTCCAGCAGGGTCATCTAAAACTTTTATTTCTATTTACGCAGCTTTGCAGTTGTTTAATATGAACATGAATCAAGACTTGTTTTATGTGCGAACAATTGCCGAAAGCGCAGACAGAAACCTCGGAAGTTTGCCGGGAGATGTAAACGAAAAATTCAACCCGTTTATGATGCCAATGCAAGACAAGCTCTCTGAACTGCTAGAGCCCGGTCAAATAAAGATGCTTTTAGATGAAAAAATAATTCAATGCGCTCCAATTAATTTTTTACGAGGTGCCAGTTGGTCCAATAAGCTAATAATAGCAGACGAATCACAAAATTTTACGAGGAAAGAACTGGTTACGTTAATCACGAGAATTGGGGATAACTCTAAGTATTTCATATGTGGGGACCCCATGCAATCAGACATTAATGGAAAAACCGGGTTTACTTCTATTATGGATTTGTTTGATGATGAGGACTCAAAGGCAAAAGGAGTGTATACCTTTAAGTTCAATACAGAAGATATTGTTCGAAGTGAGATTTTAAAATTTATTGTAAATAAACTAGAAAATAACCCGATAAACCAAATTATAAAAAATGGCTAGTATATTTTGTCCCGAATGTGGTGCTAAAAATGTCTATACCCTGAAGAAACCAAACTTCTGTCAGGGGTGCGGGGAAACTTTCGCGGCATTCGGCATGGCGAGTGCTTCAGCTCAACATGGTAGCTATTCTGCTTCTCAATCAGCTAAAAGCGAAACCGATGAAGTTCCTGATATTTCTAAACTTGAATATGAAATAGAAAATATAGGGGACGCCGGTAATAATAAAGTTACCTTCCAAGCTCTCGTAAATAATCCGCTTAATCCTCACGAGGTAACTTATGGTACTAAAAAACTAAAGGGCCACAAGAAATTAACGCCCGAAGAGTTTATAAAGGTTTCTCAAGCTGAATGTCGCAGTTCTCGAGGGGACTCGAAAGACATCGGTAGTGGAGGAGAATAAAAAACATACATACGAAGATAAGTCGGATACTGTTGATAATGAAATAAGGAAGCGCTACTATAAGTGGCACCTTCACGCAATTGCATGGTTAGACTTTGACGACGTCTCGCAGATTATCCGTGCCCATATATATAAAAAGTGGGAACAGTGGGATCAGGTTCGCCCTATCGAACCGTGGGTAAATAAAATCATCTCCAATCAGCTTAAGAATATTTTGCGTAACAACTATTCTAATTTTGCGCGTCCCTGTATAAGCTGTAAATACAATCAATCTAAAGAGCAGGGGGCGACACAAATATCCAACTTGTGCTCTTTAACTGACAGCGGATTACAGTCAAACGAATGTGACCTGTATGCGAAATGGGAGAAAACCAGAAAACAAGCCTATGATATTAAAATACCCGTTTCTTTGGAAACAAATGAGTTTGACCGGTTTACCCTACCGGAAGACCACTACAATATTAGTGGCGCTGTAATTTCTATGCACTTGCGAATGCGTCAGTACTTGAACGATCGCCATTATATTATTTATAAAATGCTATTCGTAGATCATGTGGACGAGGAGACAGTAGCAAAAGTGCTCGGCTACAAGAGCAACGAAAAGGGAAGAAAGGCTGGCTACAAGCAAATTAAAAACTTAAAAAATTTCTATAAAAAGATTGCTAAAAAGATTTGCAATGAAACGGATATATTTTTCAAATGAAAGAGTATACTTTAACCAAAGAAGAAAAAGACGCCAGCCTAAAACTTTTTGAGGATCTGGAAGGAGACTTAAACAAAGCCACAAAAAAACTTTTCAAGGACAGCGATGAAAAGGGAAGTACTATACGGGGGCGTGCGTTACGAAAATTCTGGGTTGAAAAAGGTTTGAGCTATCGCACCAAGGTTAAAAAAAGAGCCGCGAAATATTTCCTAACCGACGACGAAAAATCTTTTGTTAGGCAGCATTATTGTCCAGAGGTGACAAAAAAGGAAATGGGTCAGTTGTTGTGGCCTGAAGAAGCTGAAAGTAGAGGTTTTGCAGAAACGGATAAATTCATATCGCTGTGCGATTACATAAACCGCGAATTTTCGGCAAATGTAAATTTAAGGGATGACGCCGCTGGAGAGAAATACACACCTCCACGTGTTTTATCTACGGCAGTGAAGCGTTTGAACAAGGTCACCTTGCGGCAACTTGATTTAGAGAAAATAAATTTACCAGACCGAAAGTGTGTAGAGAAATTAGTAACTTATTTAAATGCCCCGAGGTTTGTGCAGGTTATCAATTCTTATGTTGCACGACAAAGTCGGGATTTGTTTGAGTCGGAATATATTCGAAGCACATGGGACAAGCCGGATTTAACTTCTGATGAGTTAAATTTATATGTGAATGTATGTATGGACTATATCAATCTTAAAGAAATCGAACAACAAAAACAAAAACTAAATCTAATGTTCGACGATACGGAGGGTCAACACGACTTAACAATGAGGCTCACCGAAATGCTTAAGACCAAAGCGGAGGAATATAATCAATGTGTCAATCGTGTTGACAAGATGCTTGCTAAATTAAATGGAGAAAGAGCCAAGAGGGTGGCAAACCAAGTGCAGAGAAACGCCTCTATCATTTCATTGGTTCAGCTTTTTCAGGACGAAGAAGAGAGGAAGTTAATGATAAAAATGTCGGAGATGCAAAAGAAAGTGGTACAACGTGAGGCGGACACTATAGAAACAATGCCCGACTGGAAGGCGCGAGTATTAGGTATTACTAAAGAGGATGCAATCTAATGGAAAGAATATGTACCAAAATTTTCCCTTGCGCTGAATGTAAAAAAGAATTTACTAGCCGAGCCTCTTTGCACAAACACCTAAAGCAGCACGATTTAAATTTAGCTTCTTATTATACCAAGTATCATCCACGTCTCAACAAGCTCACAGGAGACCCCCTCCCCTTTAAGAGGTTTGACGAATATTTTGAAAGAGATTTCTCAACAAAGCAACAGCTACTCAAATGGTGCCGTCAACACCCTAAGGAAGAGGTTAAAAAATACGTTCTTTCTCTGCTGGAAAAGCGGCACTTAAAAAAGAAACGACAATACGGCCCTTTTCATCTGGAGACTGTTAATTCCTTTATGCCTTCGATCTCAATTTATAGAGAACTTTTTGGAAGCTACAATACCGTATGTGAAACAATTGGGTGCGAACCACTTTACGGGAAAAACCTTCCTAAGGATTTTTTTGACAAGCCTATGCCCAACGATTTGGTAGTAGCCGTGGATACCCGCGAACAAAAGCCTTTAAAGTTTTCATGCAGCACTCAAAAGCTAAAGCTGGATATTGGAGATTACACAGCACTGGGTGAGCATTATAATTATACTTTTGTTGACCGTAAGTCCGGCAACGACCTTCAGGGGACTTTGGGCAAATATAATCTAGAAAGATTCAAGAAGGAGATTCAACGGGCCAAGGAAATGGACGCTTATCTCTTTGTAGTGATTGAGTCTAGTGTCTCAAAGATAATTAAAGAAAACAAAATTTTTAATCGCCGAACAAATGTGGACTACGTATTGAAGCAAATCAAGGAGATTTCACATGAATACGCGAGGAGCTGCCAGTTTGTATTTATGGATACGCGCGAAAAGGCTTCGGAAATCATACCCCGTATATTGGTTTATGGTAAAAAAATTTGGGAAACCGATATGCAATATTTTTTAGATAAAAAAAATGAGTTGGATTAGCGGAGAACAAAAGCGTCGAGAGGTTACACTTCGTAACAACAAGGAGCTGCTACAGATCGAAGGTTTTATAGAAGAAAGGGAGGCCAAGATTGCGCTTTATGAATTTCTAAGAAACAATATAACCTTTGCTACTGATTTGATTTTAGGAGTTAAGCTTTTTCCGTTCCAGCATATGGCTATTAAGTCTATGTTTGAAACGGATTATTTTTTAGGAGTGTGGGCGCGTGGTATGTCGAAGTCTTTCACAACAGGGGTGTTCGCCGCTTTAGATGCGGTGTTAAACCAAGGGGTAGAGATAGGAATACTATCCAAATCATTTAGACAGGCAAAGATGATTTTTAGGAAGATAGAGGATATAGCTAACAAGCCCGATGCTGTGCTTTTCAGGCAATGCATAACAAAGACATCAAAAACCAACGACGAGTGGTTGATGGAAATTGGAGCTAGTCGTATTCGGGCTCTTCCGTTGGGAGACGGAGAAAAACTTCGCGGGTTTCGTTTTCATAGAATAATTATTGATGAGTTTGCCCTGATGCCCGAAAGGATTTACAATGAAGTTATTGTGCCGTTTTTAGCCGTAGTAGAAAACCCTACTCAGCGGGAAGATCTTTTCAAATTAGAAAGCCGCCTTATAAATGAAGATAAGATGACGGAGAGGGAGCGCCATGTATGGCCAAATAATAAATTGGTAGCATTGTCGTCTGCCTGTTATAAGTTTGAATATCTTTATAAACTGTATACTCAGTTTGAGCATCTGATAATAGACCCTAAACCAAAAGACAAGGCTTCGCGTTGCGTGATGCAGTATAGTTATGATTGCGCGCCAAAACGGCTGTACGATGAAAATTTAATCAACCAAGCTAAATCAACAATGAGCCAATCTCAATTTGAGAGAGAATTCGGAGCCATTTTTACGGATGATAGTTCTGGTTATTTTAAAACCAGCAAGATGGCCCTGTGCACCGTGCCTGACGGGGATCTTCCTTGTGTAGAGGTTAAGGGGGACCCTGACGCTGAGTATATTTTAGCTTTTGATCCATCATGGTCTCAAACAGAAGCTTCTGATGACTTTGCGATTCAAATCTTAAAATTAAATAAAGAGAATCAAAGTGTTACATTAGTTCATGGTTATGCTTTGTCGGGGACATCCCTAAAACACCATATTAAATATTTTTTGTTTTGCTTGGAGAACTTTAATGTTGTGGCTGTCTGTGGGGACTACAATGGTGGCGTTCAGTTTATGCAGGCGTGTAACGAAAGCGAAACCTTTAAGAACAAGAAAATTAAATTACAAACCGTAGAGGTGGGGCTCGATAAGCCAGAGGAATACCAAAGAGACTTGAGGTCTTATAAAAGGCAATATAACAAAGAAAACTATCACCACGTTATATTAAGAAAGCCGACCAGCAATTGGATTCGGCAAGCCAACGAGCTCCTGCAAGCAAATTTCGATCACAGGAGAGTGTATTTCGGAAGCCGCGCAATTGATGATTCTTATTCTAAACAAAAGCGCCAAAGCATTCCTATATCAGATATTAAATTTTTACGTACTTCAGAGGAAGCTAAACAAACCCCTGCTGCCAAAATGATTGATTTTGTTGAGCACCAGTCGGACATGATAGAGTTAACCAAGAATGAGTGCGCCCTGATTCAGATCACCACTACCTCGCAAGGGACACAAACCTTTGACCTCCCCTCCAATTTGCGCAGACAAAGTGGTCCGGATAAAGCCCGCAAGGATTCTTATTCGGCTTTAGTACTAGCAAACTGGATGGCCAAAGTGTATCTCGACGCACAATCGCAGACAGGAGAAGATGTTGTGGAAACTTTCGAGCCTCTTTTTATAATGTAAAGTAACTTTCAAAGTCACTTTAACGACTTTAAGTGTAAACTATTTAACATGGCGCAAAAAAGAAAATATACAAAACGTTCTGATTATTGGGAAAAGATTCAGAAAAAGGAGCAACCTATCGAAAACATCATGCAGGCAACCTCTAAGGACGGGTTCGAACCCCAATTAATAGGGGAGTCTTTTTATAATTACGAATCTAAAGCTTATTCGCGCACATCTTCTGGAGGGTCGGCCACCGAGCTTAGACGTAATAATATTGCTGTTGCCCCAATGCTCTACAAGTACGCCAACATCAGAGCGGGAATGTTGCCTTATCAGTATTCCATTGACGGGGTTAATGTGCGAGACGCTATAGAGCTCTGCCAGAAAGCATACGCTAATATTGCTGTTTTCAGAAACTCCGTTGACACAATGGCGGATTTTGCTAATTCTCAACTTTATTTAGAGGGAGGGAGCGCCAAGTCTAGAGACTTTATTGACGCGTGGTTTAAGAAAATTAAAATATGGAATTTAAAAGATCAGTTTTTCAGAGAGTTTTACAGGAGTGGAAATATATTCCTGTATACATTGGAAAGCAAATTTAAAGCCGATGATTTTTCAAAGGTAAGAAATTTGGGCATTAACATGATGAGCAACAAAATTCCTGTGAGGTATATTTTGTTGAATCCTTATGGGGTTGTGGCTCAAAGGGCAACTTCGTTTGATCGGTTTGGTTTGTATGCCAAACTATTAAGTGAGTATGAGGTGGAGAGGCTCCGTGATCCGAAAACCGACGAAGACCGTGAGATGTATGACGCGCTTCCCGCCGACATAAAGAAAAGGATAAAAAGTGATAGCTGGGCTGCTGATGGCATTAAAGTTAGACTTAACCCGGAAAAGCTAAGGTATGCTTTTTACAAAAAGCAGGATTACGAGCCATTTGCTATTCCCTTTGGGTTTCCAGTTTTGGATGATATTAACTTCAAAATGGAGATGAAAAAAATAGATCAGTCTATCTGTAGAACCATAGAAAATGTAGTATTGCTTATTACAATGGGGACCACGCCAGACAAGGGGGGGATAAATCCTCGTAACATACGAGCGATGCAGGCGCTATTTCAGAACCAAAGCGTTGGTCGTATTTTAGTGAGCGACTATACCACCAAAGCTGAGTTTATTATTCCAGATATCAATAAGGTTATTGGCCCACAAAAATATGAAGTAATTAACCAAGATATTAAAGAAGGGTTGCAGAACATTATTTTAAGTCAAGAAAAATTTGCTAGCACAGAGGTGAAAGCTCAAATGTTTCTACAAAGACTAAAAGAGGCTAGGGATACGTTTTTAAATGAATTTCTACAAGCGGAGATAAAGCAACTCTGCAAAAATTTTGGTTTTAGGAGCATACCTACAGCCAAATTTGAAACAATCGACTTAAAGGACCAAGCGCAAATACAAAGAGTAATCACGCGCATGATGGAGTTGGGCATTTTGCCGCCAGAACAAGGGATGAGAGTTATCGATACCGGGGTGTTTCCGGATGCTGCTACGTTGGAAAAAGCACAAGAGAAGTTTGTGGACGATAGGCAAAAAGGGTATTACAACCCGTTAGTGGGAGGAACCCCTGTGCCAATGGATTTCGAAGAGGAAGAGGAAATCGAAGAGATTAGACACCCTCAGGGCGCAAAGCAGCTAGAACAAAGGCGGTTGTATGAAGAAAATAAGAATAAGAGAGGGAAAAGCCCTTCTCGTCCGGGGCGGCCCGTAGGTTCCAAAACGTTGGCTAAGATTAAGTATTCGGTTCAAGATATCAAGGAAACCGTAGATGACACTAATGATTTATACGCTACCTTGGTAACGGAAGCCAAAAAGGTTTTCCAAAGAAAAAGGCTAAATAAGCATCAGACATCTATTCTAGAAAAAGTATGCGAATCGGTAGTGATAGCCAAAAACCCCAAGGATTGGCTTTCTACGGCTAAATTATGCATTAAAAATGCAGCAAAACTAACTGATTTGAAGCCTCTTAAGGAAGTAGTTAACATAAGTGCTGAGCATGAGCTCGATGATTATGCGTCGGCGATCTTGCATCATAGTAGAAAAAATTCTCTAGAGAAATAAAAATGTGTAACATTTTTATGTAATGTCAGATAAGTTTAAGTATAAAACCGAATATCTTTTTGATATTTATGCGACAACTGATTTAGAAAAAGATCTAAATATTAGTTTAGCGTCACTGAAGAACTTAAAGCCCCTTATTCCTAAATCCATTGATTTAGAGAGAAATGTTGATTTAATAGGTGTGGCGTTCAATGCAGCTATTGTTAATAAATTCAATCGAAATGGAGACGGTATAGATTCCGAAACGGCAGTTGAGCTTATTGATTATTTTGTTCATAAGCCGACCAACATAGAGCATAAGAAGCAGAAGGTAGTGGGCCATATTGTTAACGCTGGCTTTACCGACCTCAAGAATGACAAGATCATAGGTAACGGCGCGGCGTTAGCCACAAAAGACCCATATTATATTTCTTTAGCTTCTGTTATATACAAAACAGTCAATAAGGATTTTGCGGACGTGCTCTTAAGGTCTAGTGACGAAAACGACCCTTATTTCAAGAAAATTTCCGCCAGCTGGGAGCTTGGGTTTAATGATTATGTGCTTGCACTGGGATCTCAAGATCTGAAGGACGCTGAAATTATAACTAATCCAGCTCAAATTGAAGAAATGAAAAAACACCTCAAAATTTTTGAGGGATCAGGTGCATTAGACGATGGAACTCCTATCTACCGATTGGTAGTGGGGGAAGTTTTTCCATTAGGTATTGGATTTACCACTAATCCTGCTGCAGACGTTAGCGGGCTTATAGTAGAAAAAAACATAGATTTAAACATTAATGACACAAGAGATGGAATGAACTCCCCTCGATTAAAGGAGAAAGCTGAAAAAAATATTTTAAAAATTTCACAAAGTGAAATAAATAATGTAAAAACTACTAAGACTATGGATATCACAGAATTCAAAACCGAGTTCGAGAAGATCCTCGATTCGAAGTTGTCTGACAAAGCAGAGTTCTCTGAGGAGGCCGTTGCTAACGTAGCTTCTCATGTGATCGACAAGATTCGTGAGAAAGACGAGCAATTCAGGGCTGAAAGAGAGAGTATTGAGACTGAAAAAGTTCAGGCTCAAAACGATGCTAAGGAAGCCAAAGCTTCAATCGAAGATCTTCAGAATAAGTTAGAGGAAGCCACCGAGAAGATTAATTCTCTGGAGACCTCTATCAACACTGCTGCGGCAGAAGAGTTATTCAATAGCAGAATGGAATCTATTGACGAGCTTTATGACCTCTCAGACCAAGACCGTAGTGTGTTGGCTGGTGAAGTTAAGGCTCTTGATAGTGCAGATGCTGCTTTTGAGGATTATCAGTCACGGCTGTCGTCCTTGTTACAACATAAGAGTAAAGCTTTTAAGGTGGAACAAGAAAAGCAGTTCGAGACACGAATACAAGAAGCTGTTGAACAGCGTTTAGCTCAGGAAACTACTGCTAATGCTACCGCACCAGCTGCTGAAACTAGCGAAACCGTTGAAGATGTAGTGGAAAACGTTGAGGTTCCTCATTCTACTATGGCGAACAATAACGAAGCATCTTCTGCTGAGGAGTCTCTTGAAGATAAATTCAAGAAGGCCTTCAGTTCGCAAAACATTTCCATAACCTATTAACAAATTATTATTACTAAACTATTATGGCATTAAGATTATATCCATTTAGGCAATATAGCGATCACGATGTGATCAACATGTACGCCAATCAGGTGGTTGATGACAATCCAACAACGAACGGTAACGGTAGTAACGGTGTGCTTGTTAAGGTATTAAGCGGCAATATGCAGAAAGACGTTTTCGATTTAATCGGAAGCGACTATCTCGGAAAAACTGATTACCCATTTTTGGGAGCAGATAAGTATCCTGTCGTACCTTTACGAGTTGTAGCTGCTACAACCGGTGCTGCCGTCTTAGGCGTCACCCTTAATCAGACGATTAAGAATGACGAGAACGGAGAAAAACTTCTCTACAATCCAGTCAAGAAAGACGAGCTTCAAGCTGTTCTCAGCGGACAAGCGGTTCCACTAGCCACCAAAGGCCTTTTCATATTCGATGAAAACGCTTACGATAAAGACACGAACTTTGTTCCGGGCAATATCTGCGGTATCTCACCGACGAACGCCGGAAAATTGACGGGTTATACGCGTGAGGGATTGGTTGATCTGACGGCAGCTATTGTTGGTCACATTATCGGCACCGGCAACAGAACTTCTCAGATGGGCAAATCGGACGAATTCGCTGGTACAGGTACTGCGCAGTATGCTCTCGTAATGCTGGACTGTTCTGCTTCTTGGGATGTTGCATAACCCTTAAATTAGAAAGGAATTACAATATAATGAAAATTACATTAAAAAGAACCGATGAGCAGATCGAATTAGTTAAGGCTATGGCTTCGCGTAATCGCGATACCGCCTATGCAGCTCAAGTTGCTCTAGCAGAGTTTATTGGTCCGGTTTTGGCCGAAGTTATCAATAATGCTCCTACTGTGAGTAATCTATTCACTCCGTTACAGTATAACGCTGATGACAATCCTTCTATTCCGTTGGATTTGTACTACAATATCTTCGATGAAGATTATATCCGCGTTTACAGTCAATCCGTAGCTGGTGGTCTTCCCACCAACTATGTGCAACCTACCGCTTCTGAACTGAAGTTTGCCACCTACCATTTGGACAGCGCCGTTTCTTTTGATAAGAAATACGCGTCTCGTTCAAGATTAGATGTGATCGGCAAAACCTTCACTCGTGTAGCACAGGAAGTTCTGATTAAGCAGGAAAGAACGTCTTCTAACCTGATTATGACGGCCTTGGCTAACGCTAAGACTGGTACCGCCGCGTTGGAGGCTACTAACCGTCACGTTTTCAGAACGGCTCAGGCTGATCGTTTATTGTTGGATGACTTAAATAAGTTGTTCACCAAGATCAAAAGAGTCAATGCTTCATGGGATGGCGGCACTCCGACAGGAGCCCGTAAGGGTCTAACTGACCTTTTGGTTTCCCCGGAGGTAGTGGAAAAGATTCGTGCAATGGCCTATCAGCCAATCAACACGCTTGCTCCTAACGGTGCAGCTGTTGGCGCGACTTCTCAGCCCGTTACATTGGTTGATCCTGAGCGCGAGAAGATCTTTGGTCAAGCAGGTATGACCGAATTCTATGGTATTTCTATCATGGAGATTCTCGAGCTTGGTGTTGGCAAACGTTTCAATGACGTATTTGACACGGTTGCTGGTACCACGGATTATTTGAACCATGGTTCTACCACTGCTTCAAGTGCATTCGCTGGCGCTACTGAGGAAATCATCGTCGGTCTTGACCGTACGCGTGATGCCATGGTGCGCGCTATCGCGGTTGATTCCGAAAGCGGTTCCGAGTTTAACTTGGTTGCCGATGATCAGTTCTCAAATAGACAGCAGAGGATTGGTTACTACGGTTCGTTAGAAGAGGGACGTATGGTGTTGGATGATAGGGCCTTAGTTGGCTTGATCATGTAAGCAACTAGATCTTATTACAGCTCCACCCCGGCAACGGGGTGGAGTTTTTTTTTAGAAAAAACCTTTTTTAGATGTAATATTAGGTATGGCAGCGAAAAAGAAAGCAAAAAGAAAAATTACCGCCAAGTCAAAGAAGGTTGCACCCTCAGAAAAGAAGTCTTCTTTAGAAGATCTTCAGAATTTTACCACTGGAAAAATTGATGATGAGACGTTGAAAAAAGTGGCTGATCTTGAAGAGGTATTAGGGATTAAAACGACTAACCCCTTCGGTACCAATGAGCCAGAGCTATTTGAAAAAAGCATGGCAGAGTCCACCGTGAGTGACCTACAACACCTATGTACCAAAGTGGGCGTTTTTCCAGATAGTTCTCGCGCACGTATGAAACAAAAACTAAGAGAAGAGTTTAAGCGCGTAACTAGGGGCAGCAGGTCTATTTCAATGGAGACTCCTATTTCTGTTTCCGACCCAAATCACCCTAATCACGAAAGAGCTAAAAAATTAATGGGTGAAGGTTTTTAATATTAGTGTAAATATTATATATGCCTGATAGATCTCGAACCCCATATTTGGTGAGCACAATTGCCACCGGTATTTATAATGATGAATTTGATTCGGAAACCGGCTATTCTACACTGTCTTCTATATCTGGGTGGTTAGCGAATAACATTGGATTATTAAACACAATCCTTTATACCTCTTATTCCGGCTCAGGGGTAGCCGATAATGACGCTGAGTATCCCGGGGACACCATCCTTTCTCCGTCAGGTAGCTTTCGTTTTGAAGAGTCAGATGTTTACAAGCAAGTTTATCTTACTAACTATTATACTAAAAAAGCCCGAGCGGTTTTAAAGGGTATTGATAGTTCAGTGGATTTTATCAGTTTGCGTGAAGGTGACTCGGTGATAACGAGAACCAATAAAAACGAGATAGCCAAGACTTACAGAGGCTTCGCTAAGGACGCTCAGGAGCGCCTAGATTTGCTTGTAGCTAAATATAACATATATGAGGCGGTGCCGGTTCAAACTGCCGGTACAGACGCTTCTGTGGACGCTAGCGGCGATATCTATGGCCGTGCGTGGGTGGGTCAGCGCTAAAGGTTTTATTTTTCATATATTAACATAAAAAAACCCCGCTCTTTCGAGCGGGGTTTTTGTTTAATTAGAACCGTTTATCTTAGATTATGCTATTAACAAACCCATCACCAGTCCACGAGCCCTGCTTGGTTTTAGCATTGCCCAGTACCCAATAAGGAAGGGTTGTCCACCGTGGATAGGAACCTCTAATAAAGATACCGTTATTCGTATCATTTGATCCACCTATTTGAGTTGAAAAGGTTACATCAACAGTTTCATTGTCGCCAATAGAACTGCTGTAACTTTCCCCTTCAAGTCGGGCCCCCTTAACGTCAATAACGACTGCGTCGGCTCCTGCTTTGCCGGTTGCAGCTGATCTACGTAGAGTTAAGCGGAAATCCACTTTATCTGTAGAGGCCAACTTAGCGAAAAGGTTACCTGTGTTCATCTCGGAAACGATTGCAGAAACACTCACATCAATATTCATCGGAAGATCGATTACACGAGCATATCCGAATGTATTACCTAGTCTACCAAGAACCGTACGGCTCATTGGAACAGTAATACCGAAGCTTTGAATATGGGCTGCACCTGCACCACTTAAGGTAGCGAATCCGTCATTGAACTGACTTTCCTCAGGATCAAGGAATTCCAATAAGATATCCCCGGGGCGTAATGCCGTGATAGCATCCGCACCTTCACCGGTGGTATTAATGGTGCCACCCTCAAAGTTGTAGTTAATATCAACTAATTGACCGTCAGTATCATTAACACCCGGAACTTGGTTGCCAGTAACATTACCGCCACCAGTGGCTCCTTGATCTAAAGCCCCCGAAATCTTATCATTCATTCGAATGTTAAAGGCTTCGACCGAAACACTTGCGGTAGGAATTGCCCCTACAGAAGCATCGATTGTGTAGTCACTAATAAAGCCATTTCCGATGCCAATGACATCAAAATCGGTTGCAGTTGTAGTAACTAAGTCGCCCTGCACATCCTCGCCTTCAGAAGTAGTAAGGATAAAGTAGTTGTTTCCTTGGGTATCTTCAATTAAACCTGAAAGTGCGGAATAACCAGAGACACAACCGTCACCAGTCCATGCATATTCTGTAGAACTGGCTCGGCCTATTCCCGCAGGGGTTCCGGCCAATCCCGAACAGTTTGTCGGAAGGTTAAAGCCCATTTTTCTTTCGTTTCCACCGTCAGTTATATAATAACTAAAATCTAAACCAACAGTCGGGGACTCCATAACGATAGAGTCAATACGAGCTAGTTTGCCGAATTCGTTAATATCTTGGCGATTGATTGTGAAGTTGAAGTTTGCTGATTGAACTCTATGGAGAGGTTCAATAAGGCTTCGATTTAGTATCTTACTCACCGAACCTAAGGTGACTGCTCCGTCAGGGAAAGTTATCCCTGTGACTCCTGTCCAGTTGGTATTACCTACTGTATCAATCGAGCGATTCGACGAAGAATTTCCCGTTTGCATGTGGTAACCAGTGGATGAAGGCGCAATAAATAGCGCCTGACTCTGATAAATTACTCTGTTTCTAGCCATAGTATTATAGTTCTAAATTTAAAATAATTTACAACTTTTTTACGACTTTGAGAACTTTTAACTTCTAGGAAACCGATATTTGTAGACTTCAAAGTCTACAAAACCCACAAAAAGATCAACGGGGAGCTGTTTATCGGCGCTATCGCTTACTTTAGAAACCCTTGTTTCATTGATCATATATTTTTCCCCGTCATTTGTAGAGGCAACGTTGCCATAGTTGTAGCCATCGGGATAATCCGCCTTAACACCGCCGTATTCATCTAAGGGTGCCCCCGAGAAAGGGATATCTCCAAATACTTCTCTCGCAGCGTCAGCAAAAATAGATAAAGCGCCATCTAATTGATACATATTTTCCGCAAAAATTACTGCTGTAATATCGGTTATGGTATTATCTTCCCCTCCTAGAGCAAAAGGAGCGTTTGTGGTAGTGCCTAAAGAAAGGAAAGCTGCCGGGGTGGCCTGATCGTAAGGGGCTACATAATTAAGGGTTCGGCCATATCTGCTGTTGTTTTTGTATTTTCCAGCTGTAATTAAGGTTTCCTCTGTTTGGTTGGCAATGTAGACGTTGAAATTTTTAACAGTATAGGTGCCGCTAATGTTTGTACCTGTGACAAAATCAGAGTCGAAAAGTAATCTGCCATTATCGTAATCGTACGATAAGCCGCTGGTTCCAGCTGTTATTGCAGTGCCGTCTCCGCTTATGGTGGGGTTAATGGTTGCGGCGCTGATACCTTTATCGTAAACCCATTGTTTATAAGGAGAGCCGAAAACTACTTTATTTTGCACTCTTTCGTCGGAATAATAATAGAAGTCCGTGGTGTAGTTTCGATAGGCGTCTCCCTTTTTCAAAAGAAAATTATCGAACCAGAGGTAAAAACTGTTTAAAAGTCCGTGTTGATATAAAGGTTTCATTAAAATGTTTTATTTTCTAGTTTTTTTATTGCTTTGTAATAGTCATTTAAGAGCGCGGACATATAGCTTACATTAGAAAACTTTCCGCTTCTTATTTTTCCTTTTACTTCTATGGCTCGCCCGGAACGGGATTGGGGTATAGAACCACTTTTAACAAGATACTGCCCTAGTCCAGATATTCCCTTTTCAATGCCTCGTGCCCAGCTGCGACCCATGGCCCACGGCATCGGAGTTACTGTAAAAACGTCTTCTTTTGTAGGTACTTCAATAGTTATTCTTAAGCGCCCTTTAAGATCATTGTACCGAATACTATATTTTTCTAATACTTTCCTTAAGGTTTTGATGGGGCGAGACCCTGATTGAAACCCAATATAAGTATAAAGGTTTCCAATTCCACCTAGTGTTCGGCTGCTGTTGCTTGCAGAGGGGCCGCCTTCAATTTCCATGGTGACGGGATGTGAATCAAAAGCTTGCATAAAGTTATCACGGATAGTGGAAAATTCTTTTTCTATTGTCCGTTTAACTCCTTTTCTAAAAGCTGGTTCTTTTGCGGCTTGTTGCTTTAGCTTTTTGGCGTCTTTGGCTGAAATAACAGGCATTACGTTAATTTTTTGAGCATTACGGTATAAAATTGAGAGTCAAATAAACCATGCCCCCTAAAATCGCTGTATATAGAAAACTTTTGGTTATCAAATTCAATTCTTTTAGCTTCGGATACATCGGTTAAATCT